>PPCM01000422.1_pt1 | contig 41089 bp, 33 predicted proteins | sample 1555541 | NCBI WGS metagenome assembly PPCM01 (sample SAMN05284479, study PRJNA326546) | Marine sediment metagenome, whole genome shotgun sequencing project. | isolation source: marine sediment | place: Germany: Wadden Sea | collected 2012-09-05
ATATTAAGAGATGCCCACCAGTCCTTAATTGCAACCAGAATGAAAACAGAGGATATGTTACCAATACTGGAGAAATTAGATTCGGCTGGATATCACGCACTAGAGGTATGGGGTGGTGCAACATTTGACTCATGTTTAAGATTCTTAAATGAAGATCCATGGGAAAGATTAAGAACTATAAGAAAGCAAGTAAAAAACACAAAACTTCAAATGCTTTTAAGAGGACAAAACATCCTTGGATACAAGCACTACGCAGATGATGTAGTAGAAGAATTTGTAAAGAAATCAATTGAAAACGGAATTGATATCATAAGAATATTTGATGCATTAAACGATGTTAGAAACTTAGATACTGCAATAAAAGCAACTAAGAAATATGGTGGACATGCGCAAGCAACAATTTCTTACACAATCAGCCCGGTTCATACAAATGAAGTATTTGTAGACCTAGCACAACAAATGGAAAAAAGTGGTGCAGACTCTATCTGTATTAAAGATATGGCAGGATTACTTGATCCATACAACACATTCACATTAGTAAAAGACATCAAGTCAAAGATCAAGATACCACTAGAGATTCATACACATGCAACAAGTGGACTTGGAAGTATGACATACTTAAAAGCAATAGAGGCAGGAGTAGATATCATAGATACAGCTATTTCTCCATTCTCAGGCGGTACTTCACAGCCACCAACTGAGCCAATTGCATATACATTAAAAGGTACAGAGTATGACACAGGACTAGACTTTGACGTACTTAACGATATTGCTGAGTACTTCACACCATTAAGAGAGCAAAGTTTAGCAAGCGGACTACTTGATACAAAAGTAATGGGTGTAGATATTAATACACTTAACTACCAAGTACCAGGTGGAATGTTATCAAACCTAGTATCACAATTAAAGCAGCAAAATGCTATGGATAAGTATGAAGAAGTACTTAGAGAGGTACCTAAAGTAAGAGAAGACTTAGGATATCCACCACTAGTAACACCATCAAGCCAAATCGTTGGTACACAAGCGGTACTAAACGTAGTAATGGGCGAAAGATATAAGATGGTAACAAAAGAAGTTAAGCAATTAGTAAAAGGGATGTATGGAAAAACAACACTACCTATCAAACAAGAAATCATAGAGAAGATTATTGGCGATGAAGAAGTAGTAACTTGTAGACCAGCAGACTTAATTGAGCCTGAGTTAGAAAAAATCAAAAAAGAAATTGGTCAGTACATTGAGCAGGATGAAGACGTATTATCATATGCATTATTCCCTCAAGTAGCGATAGACTTCTTTAAGTATAGAGATGCACAAAGATATAAGTTAGATCATTCATTATTAAATGAAGAAGATATGGTTTATCCAGTATAAATATTATAAAATAGCCCAATAGGGCTATTTTTTTTGTGCATAACTTTGTACAATAGAGAGAGAATAATAAACGTAAAGGATGGTTAGCATGAGACGACTAATAAAATACGGAAAAGTAATAGATCCACAAAATAATTACAGTGAAGAAATGGATATATTAATAGAAAAGGGTATTATTACAAAAATAGAAAAAGATATAAAAGACAATGTAGATGAAACACTAGACGCGACGGGATGCACGATAATGCCGGGGCTAATAGACATGCACGTCCATTTAAGAGATCCAGGTTTTTTAGAAAAAGAAACATTGCACACAGGTGCACAAGCAGCGCTAAATGGAGGGTTCACATCAATCGTATGTATGCCAAACACAAAACCAGTAATAGATTCCAATCAGACAGTTGCATACATCCAAGAGGAAAGTAAAAAGAGTCCATTAAATGTATATGTAATGGGAAGCATAACAAAAGGCCTTCAAGGAAAAGAGCTATCAGACTACAAGTCAATGAAAGCACAGGGCATAGTAGGTGTTACAGATGATGGTATGACAGTCATGAATGCAAAAATAATGTTCGAAGCATTAAAAAAAGCTAAGGAAAATGATTTGGCAGTAAGTGTTCATTGTGAAGACACAGACTTGATTTATGATAATACAGTAAACCAAGGAAAAGTAGCAAATGAACTGGGGCTGATAGGTAGACCAAACATATCAGAAGATGTCATTGTACAAAGAGATATAAATCTTGCGAAAGAAACAAAAGCCCATGTACACATACAGCACATATCATCAAAAGGAAGTATAAGCCTAATAAGAGAAGCGAAGAAGCAAGGGGTAAAAGTCACATGTGAAGTAACACCACATCATTTTACTTTAACAGAAGAAGCAATTCTACTACATAAAAGTAACGCAAAAATGAGCCCACCATTAAGAAGCAAAGAAGACTTGTTAGCAATACACGAAGGACTGAAAGATGGAACCATTGATGTAATAGCAACAGATCATGCCCCACACACAATGTCAGACAAAACAGACGATATATCCACATCAGCAAATGGCATAGTTGGTTTAGAAACATCAGTAGGTCTAGCGTATAATCAACTAGTACATAAAGGGGTATTAACAGAAGATTCATTAGTAGAAAAAATGAGCATTAATCCTGCAAAAATATTAGGACTAAAAAAAGACGGCATCAAAGTGGGAGCCGAAGCCGAAATATCAATAATTGACCCAAATAAAACATGGCAAGTCGATGCAAGTCAGTTTAAGTCAAAAGGAAAAAACACACCATTTAATGAATTATTATTAAAGGGAAAAGCAGTAAATGTAATCATAAAAAGTGAAAAAATAAGCATAAAATAATATTTATGAAAACGTTTGCAAAAAAGAGTTGATTTTTATCAGAAGATGAATTACAATCATCTTAGATAATATAAATAAGCAAAATTGGGTAATAGTTATGTAGTTCTGAGACAAAAAAACAAGGGTTATAAGTAATCTTTGTTTTTTTGTTTTTGTATTTATAATGCAAAATATATAAATGCAGGTAAACGTTAACATAACTATTACACAATAGATATAAGAAAGAAGGAAAAAAGATTGAAGACACTAAAGTATGACATGAAAAATCTAAAGGGAGACCTAATTGGTGGCGTAACAACAGCCATAGTGGCACTACCATTAGCACTCGCATTTGGCGTTGCATCAGGAGCCGGCGCAAAAGCAGGTTTGTATTCGGCAGTATTCACAGGAATATTATCAACAGTATTTGGAGGAACACCAGCACAGATAAACGGACCAACAGGCGCAATGACAGTAGTATTAATAACAGTATATGAGACATTAGGACTCAACGGACTGTTTTCGGCAATGGTAATAGCAGGACTCATACAAATCGTATTTGGATTACTCAAACTTGGAAAATATATACATCTGATTCCACATCCTGTAGTCATAGGATTTACAAATGGAATTGGGATATTGATATTTATAAAGATGATGCCCTATTTTAGGACAAGTCCCATACTGGGGGCCATCATCATAATAATAATGCTTGGATTTCCACTAATAACAAAAAAAGTACCGGCATCATTAATTGCACTAATAATTGGTACCGCTTTAGGATTAGTCTTTTTTGCTGACAGTGAAGTAATAGGAAAAATACCAGAAGGATTACCTATGCTATCATTACCAACATTTGCATTATCAGATACACTAATAATATTAAAATCAGCATTTATGTTAGCTATACTGGGCGTCCTAGAATCACTGCTAGCATCGGTCATAGTAGATGAAATGACAGGCACAAAACATAACTCAAATAAAGAAATAATAGGGCAAGGAATAGGTAATACAGTATCAGCACTATTTGGTTCCCTAATAGGAACAGGCGCAATAGTAAGGTCTGCAGTGAATGTAAATGCAGGTGGAAGAACAAGGCTATCAGGCATTGTACATGGCCTATTGATATTTGCAATAATTATTTGGTTAGGACCATATGCAGCCATTATACCTATTTCCGTACTAGGTGCAATACTAATGGTAACAGCACTAAAGATGATAGAGTACAATACAACTAAAGAACTTTCACTAGCGTCAAATAAAGCAGGTGTAATAATATTTGTAACAATGATTTTTACAGTAGCGACAGATTTAGTTATCGCAGTAATCGTAGGGACATTAGTTGCAATGCTAGCCTTCGTAATAAAAACAGGACAAGCCTATTTGAAAGAGTATGAAGTAGATGATACGCAATGCATAAAAAAAATAGTTTCATATACAATAGAAGGCCCTTTATTTTTCGGTGTATCTCATTCAATCGCATCAAAAATTGAGATGGAAGCAAACGAAGCAGATATAGTAATACTTAATCTAATGAATATGCCTACACTAGATTCATCAGGAGGCATCGCATTAAAAAATATTAATAAAGCACTGCATGATAAAGGCAAAGAGCTATATATAGCAGGCGTAAAAGAATCACACAGAAAAGTTCTAGTAAAATTAGAAGTAGTAGAGCAAGAAAAAATAGAGCTTGGAGAAAAAAGAATACTAGAAGTAATAGAAATAGTTAAAGCGAAAACTATAAAGTGAACTAAATAACAATTCTATTACGACCATTTTCTTTAGCTATATATAGGTTTTTATCAGCAAGCTCAATCAACTCATCTAAATTAGCATTACAGCTACTAGAACTTACACCAGCACTAATAGTGACTTTGAGTTGCTTTTTAGAGTAATTTGTTTGAGAAATGATTTCTCTGATTTTATTTGCAAGAACAAGGCAAGCTTCAGTGTCAATATTTGAAATAACAACAACAAACTCCTCGCCGCCATAACGACCAACGTACCCATATGGATCGCATTCAGATTTAATTATTTTAGACACAGTTTTGATGACTTCATCTCCAACTAAGTGACCATAAGTATCATTAACTCTTTTGAAGTGATCGATATCAAAGATAATAATATAGCACATATTGCATGTTTGCTCGTTGTTAGCAATTTCAGAAAGAATCGTATTTGCTTTTTCAATCCAAGTTTTTCTGTTTAGTAGTTGTGTTAAGAAATCAAGTTCCACAAGTGTTGTTAATTCAACAGTTTTTAGTTTATAGTCCTCAAGATTATTTTTGAGGACTTTATTCATTTGATTGATTTTATCTTCATATATATTTTTCGATAATAGCATATTATTAGTAGACACAGCTAAGCTAGCAAATTCAAAATAATTAACTTTATTAATATCGATAGCTTCATTATTTAAAGATGATTTATTTAAGAAATCTTGGAAAATATCAAAATTCTTTTTTGCTTTTCTAATAAAAGTAAACGAAAGGATAATAGCAACAATCATTACAAAAATCATACTTACAATAATATGAGTGATTTTCGTTCGAACAGATGCAGCTAAAACAATTTCATTTGCATCAATAATAGTATCAATATCATCAAGATTAATACCTGTACCAATAATCCAATTCCATTCAGAAATTGCACAAACATATGTCAATTTATTATAAAAAGTTTGTGTTGCAGGGTCACGCCATATATGTTTGATGTATCCTCTTTTTGCATCAGAAGTTGCAACTATTAATTGTCTAAGTTGAGTGTCTTGGATATATCTAGGTTTATAGTCTTGATAATTATTATAATGGCTATAGTTTTGAGCCGTTTCGCCTGAAGCAATTTCTTGAAGTGCAAAAGTTTGAATAAACATGTAATCATCAGCTTCTTTACCATAATTATATTGTAAAACCTTATTGACGAAGCTTTCTTTAATATCTATTTCAACATCAACTAGGTATTCTCCGGTACCTATATAAAAATCTAAAGGCTCGAAATATTTTATATATGAAATTTTTTTATATAAGCCATCAGAATGTGTATTTTTAATCCAATATGCCTCAACATAGCCTTCAGTATGTTCTTTTACAAGATTTATTTCATCTTGAATAACATAATTGCCAAGGTGATCTTGAAGGTTATATATGTTTGAACCTTCAGATTCAGGTAAAATTGGATAAAGAATTACATCACCTTCAAGTGTATCGATAAAGTAATATCCCCTACCTCTATTAAAACGTACATTTCGTAACACTTCGCGAATGATATTAGAAATATCTTCATCAGAAAGAGAACCTTGATACTGCGTATAAATATTATTTGCAATAGTATAGGCCTCAAGTGTTTTTTCTTTTATATTTTCTTTTAAAATTATTTCAGTGCGTTCCATCATGAAGTAGATATCATTTTCTAATTGATCTACTTCGGTATAAATAGTATCTTTATTATCTTCAATTAATTGATTCTTAATAGAGATAGAAGATAATTGAAAATCACTATACTCACTCTCAACCCATAGATATCCAACAATAAGTCCAGTAAAAAGAATACCACCAACAATGTAAATAATAATAGTAGTAAATAAACTTCTATGGCTACGCTTTTTCATAAGGCACCTCACTATCTTTAAGTACATTATAATGCAAAATATCTGAAGAATCAAAAAAAGAGCAGGTCGAAATAATTCAAGGAGAAAGGGCAATGAGTTTATTTTTTTATCTCTGTGGTATAATAAAAAGTATAAATTCTAAAATGGAGAAAAATTATGGATAATAAAAAATTCTTAAGACATATACCAAAAGTTGATGAGCTATTAGTGGAAAAAGAGCTTATAAAATTTAACGGAAAAATATCACAAGAACACATAGTAGAAAGTATAAGAAAAGTACTAAATCGAGTAAGAGAGAGTTTGAAAAACGAATCAATCAGTACATATATAATAGGGGATGCAATTAACAAAGCAGAGATAATAAAAGAAATTAACGAGTCAATCGAGAAGCAAATAGCTTACAAATTAAAAAAAGTAATAAATGGAACAGGAACAATACTACATACAAATTTAGGAAGGGCACTGCTGTCAGAAGAGGTAGGAGAACATGTAAAACAAGTTGCATGCCAATACTCAACACTAGAATACGATGTAGAAAAGGGAACAAGAGGATCAAGACATAGCCATGTAGAAACATTAATAACATCACTAACTAACACAGAAAGTGCAATGGTAGTAAACAATAATGCAGCAGCGGTAATGTTGATACTTAACACGGTGGCCAAAGAAAAAGAAGTAATCGTATCAAGAGGTGAGCTAGTAGAGATAGGTGGTTCATTTAGAATCCCAGAAATAATGTCACAAAGCAATGCCAAGCTAAAAGAAGTAGGGACAACAAACAAAACACACATAGAAGATTATAAAAAAGCAATAAATGAAGAAACAGGTGCCTTATTAAAAGTGCACACAAGTAACTATAAAGTAATGGGCTTTACAAAAGAAGTGGCACTAGATGAGATGGTTTCACTAGGAAAAGAAACAAAAATACCAGTAATACACGACCTTGGGAGTGGATCATTAATAGAATTAAAAAAATACGGCATAACTGATGAGCCAACAGTCAAAGAAAGCGTAAAAAGCAATCCAGATATCATATGCTTCAGTGGAGATAAATTGCTAGGAGGGCCACAAGCAGGAATTATAGTAGGTAAAAAAGAATGGATAGATCAAATGAAAAAAAATCCATTAGCCAGAGCTTTTAGAATGGACAAACTAACAATAGCAGCACTAGAAGCGACGTTGAAAATATATCAAAGAGAAGATGTAATAGAAAAAGTACCAACACTAAAAATGATGACAACATCAAAAGAAGAAATGCAACAAAGAAGTGAAACCCTAAAAAATAAACTAAAAGAAAACATAGATGCCGTAGTAATAGAGGGCGAGTCACAAATAGGTGGCGGGTCCTTACCATTGCACAAGATAGACAGTATCCAAATCGGTATTAAATCAAAGAAATATTCACCAAACGAAATAGAAGAAAAAATGAGACAAAACCATATACCAATCATAGGAAGAATCAATCAAGATTATTACCTAATTGATTTGAGAACAGTAGCAAGAGAAGATGAAAGCATAATAATAGATGCATTAAACCAAATCCAATAGTAAGGTGGAAGCACAGTGAAGAACATAATAATAGGAACAGCAGGCCATATAGATCACGGGAAAACAGCCTTAATACAAGCATTAACAGGAACCAATACAGATAGCCTAAAAGAAGAAAAACAAAGGGGTATCACAATTGATATTGGATTTACATATTTTGATTTACCAAACGGTGAAAAAGCAGGAATAGTAGATGTACCAGGTCATGAGAAATTTATAAAAAACATGTTAGCTGGTGTAAGTGGTATGGATTTAGTTATGTTAGTAATAGCCGCAGATGAAGGGATAATGCCCCAAACAAAAGAACACTTGGATATATTATCAATACTAAGAGTGAAAAAAGGAATAGTCGTATTAACAAAATCAGATATAGTTGATGATGACTGGCTAGAGATGGTAACAGAAGAGGTAAAAGAGGGTGTAAAAGGCACTTTTTTAGAAGAATCCCCAATTGTACCAGTGTCTTCAAAAACAGGTGACGGGCTAGATTTATTAAAAAAAGAAATACAAAATCAAACAGAAGTTATAGAAGAAAAGAAAAATGATATACCAACAAGAATACCAGTAGATAGAGTATTTACAGTAGATGGATTCGGAACGGTAGTAACAGGAACACAAATAGAAGGGGTATTAAAACTTGGTGACGAGGTAAAAATATATCCAAATAATATAGAGAGCAAAATAAGAAATATACAAGTGCATGGAAAAGATGCAAAAGAATCTTATGCAGGGCAACGAGTTGCAATAAATCTGCAAAATGTAAAAAAAGACCAAATAAGCAGAGGCGATGTCATCGCACAAAAAGAGTCAATGACAGAGACCATGATGATAGACGGAAAACTAGAACTGCTAAAAGAAACTAATCGTGTAATAGAAAATAGAACAAGAGTCAGACTATATCATGGAACAAGAGAAGTATTAGGAAGAGTCGTGTTGTTGGATAAAGAAGAATTAAGAGCAGGCGAGAGTGGATATGTCCAGTACAGACTAGAAGAAAACATAGCAGTAAAACAAGGAGACTATTATGTGGTAAGATTTTATTCACCAATGGAAACAATCGGTGGAGGCATAGTGCTTGATGGTCAACCAAAGAAACATAAAAGATATAAAGAAGACGTGTTAAAGGATTTAAAAACATTAGAAACAGGTACCCAAAAAGATTTTGTAGCAATGGCAATCAAAAAATACAGTCAAAACTTTGAAACAACCAAAACAATCTCAATGAAGACAGGGATAAAAGTAGATATATTTAATCAATGGACGAAACAGTTAGAAGAAGATGAAGAGGCAGTAAGATTATCAGAACAAGTAGTAGTACATCAAACCAAAATAGAGCAATTGAAAAAGACATCAAATGAAATATTAAACACTTATCATGAAAAGTATCCATATAAAAACGGCATGAGTAAAGAAGAGTTTCGTAATAAGTTGCTAGGAGACAAGAGCCGTCTAGGAGACATCATTATTGGATATATGGCAGAAAAAGAAGAGATAGAGGACTTAGGCTCACAAGTAAAAAAAAGAGCACACAAGCCTTATTATACAAAAGAACAACAAAAAATATACGATGAAATAAAAAAGCACTATGAAGAAGCAAAATATCAAGTAAAACAAATGACAGACATAGTCAGTGAATTTAAGAACAAAGAAGAAGCCACAGAAATATTTCAGTCAATCGTAGAGAATGGCGAAATCGTTAAAATAGATGGCGCAATCTATTTAACAAAAGAAAACTATGAAAAAGCAAAAGAAGCAGTAAAAAAATACATAAAAGAAAATGGTTCAATCACACTAGGTCAATTTAGAGACTTAGTAGACACAACAAGAAAATACGCAGTCCCAATACTAGAAAAAATGGACCAAGACAAAATAACAATAAAAAAAGAAGACGAAAGATTCCTAGTTGAAAAGTAAAACAAAACCATTTATAATTTGAAATGCAGTTTAATAAAAGCATTAAAGGGTAAAAAAGTATGAAGCGTAGTAACACACGTGAGAGTCTTTATCAGACGCAATAACGCAGTAAATAAATATGACAGTCGTCACATAAATAGAGATAAAAATGAAAGTAAAAGGATTGCCAAATCGTTAAAAAGCGTGCAAGTACAAAGCACAAGATCAATAAAGGATTGAAGCGTATTAACATACGTGAGAGTCTTTATCGGATGCAGTAACGCAGTAAATAAATATGACAGTCGTCACATAAATAGAGATAAAAATGAAAGTAAAAGGATTGCCAAATCGTTAAAAAGCGTGCAAGTACAAGGCACAAGATCGATAAAGGATTGAAGCGTATTAACATACGTGAAAGTTTTTAGTGGACGCAGTAACGCAGTAATTAAATATGACAGTCGTCACATAAAGAGAGTAAGAAATGAAAGTAAGAGAATAGCCAAATCGTTAAAAATACTGTAAGTACAAGGCACAAGATCGATAAAGGATTGAAGCGTATTAACATACGTGAGAGTCTTTGTCGGACGCAGTAACGCAGTAATTATAGTATTTTTAACGATTTGGGAGTAGATGGGTGCTGGTGTGCTCTCTGGTCTTCAAAACCAGTTTGAGGCGTTAAGAGCGTCTTAGGTGGGTTCGATTCCCACATACTCTCGCCAATAAGAAAAAGAACCTACACAAAGTGTAGGTTCTTTTTCTTATTGATGAAAGTCTGATGGGATGAGCCCCACCTATTGTGGGTTCCATGACCTAACAGCCATTTGAAATGGCGTCGTAGGTCAGGTGCAACGAAGTCCAAATCTTGATTTGGCAAACGAAGCTTGCCGATTCCCATGCATTTCCAAAGAAATGCATCAGATAGCCATTAAATATATTTAGTACAAAAACTCACCACAAAAAAAAGACCTACATCCGTAGGTCTCCAAATCTTCAAAAATCCAACTATCTTACAACAACACTAAACTCACTCTTCTCCAAAACCCGCCCAACAACGGAAAACGCATTAGGCGTATCTTTAAGAAGCTCTAATAATTCATCAACTTTATCCTCAGACAAAGCAATCAACAATCCGCCAGAAGTCTGTGGATCATACATACAATCTAGCATAGCTTCATCGATATCATCACTAACAAAAGTTTTTGATTCCAAATAAGATTTGTTATTATAAGCACCAGCAGGGATAATTCCCATTTCTGCTAACTCTATAGCTTGAGGTAATACTAAAATATCTTTAACATTCAACTCAACAGTTACATGACTACCTTTAGCCATTTCATTTGCATGACCTATTAATCCAAAGCCAGTAACATCAGTACAACTATGAGCGCCAACTTTGGTCATGGCTTCCATGGCATACTTATTAAGAGTCTTCATCGTGTGTATAGCAAGCTCTTGGTTTTGTGTATCAACCATATCGGCTTTGATACCAGTTGTAATAATACCAATACCAATAGGCTTAGTCAAAACAAGAACATCGCCAATTTTAGCAGTACTATTAGCTAAAACATCTTTAGGGTTAATAAAACCAGTAACAGAGAGTCCGTATTTTGGTTCTTTATCTTCTACTGTATGGCCACCAGTGATTATGGCACCTGCTTCAGTAACTTTATCACTACCACCTTTTAAAATATCTTGAACAACTTCTTTTGGTAAGTCCAAAGGAAAGCAAATGATATTCATAGCAAGTTTTGGGTGACCACCCATAGCATAAACATCACTAAGCGCGTTTGCAGCAGCAATTTGTCCAAAATCATAAGGGTCATCAACAATAGGTGTAAAGAAATCAATGGTTTGAATAATTGCCATGTTTTCATCTATTTGATATACTGAGGCATCATCAGAAGTAGCAATCCCTACTAGTAAACGTGGGTCAGATTCTTTTGGTAAATGACACAAAACTTGTGCCAGGACATCCGGTCCAATCTTGGCCGCTCAACCAGCGCTTTGAGTCATTTGAGTTAATTTGATTTGAGATTCTGACATGATAACACCTCCTTAGTTAAATAATAAATTGATTACGATAGTAATTATAACATATAATTAGAAGTAAGCAGAAAAAGAAAGAGTGAGAAAATGATATATCTAGACAATGCAGCAACAACACATCCAAAACCCAAACAAGTATATGAGGCATTAAATCATGCTTTTCAAAATATAGGAGCAAGTCCAGGACGATCAGGTCATCAATTAGCAATGAAAGCCAATCGAGAAATATATGATACCCGTGTATTGATCAAAGAATTTTTTAACTTAGCAAATGAGATGGATTTAATATTTACACCAAATGCGACATACGGAATAAATATGGCAATAAAAGGCATACTAAAGCCATCGGATCATGTAATAATAGCAGACATGGCACATAACTCAGTCATACGACCAATAGAAGCAATGAAAGATATTAGTTATACATTAGTTTCAATTGGAGTAGATGATGACGCAAATATAAATATTATAAAGAAAGCCATAAAAGAAAACACAAAAATGATAATAGTCACCCATGCATCAAATGTAACGGGGGATATAATAAATCTTGAGCCAATAGGTAAATTAGCAAAATCAAATAAAATAAGCCTAATGGTAGATGGGGCACAAACAGCAGGCGTAATACCAATTGATGTTCAAAAAATGAACATAGATATATTGGCTTTTTCTGGGCACAAAAGTTTATATGGTCCACCAGGAACAGGAGGACTATATATAAACCCAAACCTTCAAATAGAAAGCATAATAGAAGGTGGCACAGGAAGTAATTCAGAATCCCTTAAACAACCTCAAATGATGCCAGATTTACTAGAAAGCGGAACACCGAATATGCCCGCTATAGCAGGTCTTGGTGAAGGCGTAAGATTTATAAACAAAACAGGTATAGATAAAATAAGACAACATGAAAAAGAACTAACCAAAATGCTTGTGGAAGCATTAAGTGAAATCAATAATGCGCACATGTATGGAACAAAAGATACAGAGAAAAGAACATCAGTAGTATCATTTAATATAGTAGGATTAGGGTCTAGTGAAATATCATCTAGTTTAGATTATGACTATAATATTGCAACGAGGCCGGGTCTGCATTGTGCACCGTTAATGCATGAATCACAAGGAACATTAGAGCAAGGAACAGTACGAATAAGTATAGGATATTTTAATACACATGAAGACATAAAAGCAGTAATAAAAGCAGTTAAAGAAATTGCAAAAGGAACATAATAGAGAGGGAAGAATAATGAAAAAAATAGATGCGAGAAAACTATCTTGTCCAAAGCCAGTTTTATTAACAAAAGAAGCGATGTTAGAGGAAACAGAAATAGAGATAATAGTAGATAATGAAGCCGCAAAACAAAATGTATCAAAGTTTGCAAAAAAAATGGCATACGATGTTTCAATAAAAGAAGATGGCAAATTTAATATACTAACATTAACAAGTGAAAAGAAACCAGAAGTTAGCCAAGTGGAAAATGAGGGAACAGAAGAATATATTTGTAATGTAGCACCAAGTGAAAACTGGGTATTATTCTTATCAACAACTAAAATCGGAAAAGGATCAGATGAGTTGGGTGAAGTATTGATGAAAAGTTATTTATATACCCTGACAGAGACAAAACCATACCCTGAAGCCATATTGTTAATGAATGAAGCCGTAAAGCTAGCAACAGACAATCAAGAGACCATAGGTCATTTAAAACAGTTGGAAGAAAACGGGGCAGAAATATTGGTATGTGGAACATGCTTAAACTACTATGGGATACAAGCGGAACTAAAAGCGGGTAGTATTGATAATATGTATAGTATCGTAGAAAAGATGAATCAAGCAGCAAAGGTAATACATATATAGTAATGAAAGAAAAACAGATAGAGGTCAAAGATGAACAAAGAAAAATATGTCATAGCGTTTCAGTCAACACAATACGCAATGAAGGCAGAAAAAGAATTAAACCAATTTGAAATAAAAACCATACCAACACCAAGAGAAATAACAGCAAGCTGTGGGTTATCAATACTGTTTAAAGAAGAAGATTTAGAAAAAATAAAGCAAGAACTTGCAAAATGGCAAGATAATCAACAAATGCAAGAAATATACAGAATCAATCATGAAAAAAACATTGTTGAACGACTAAATATTTAAAATAGGAGAAAACTATGAAAAATTATAGTCTATTTGATGTGATAGGACCAATAATGATTGGCCCATCAAGTTCGCATACTGCAGGAGCAGTGAAAATTGGGAGAATGGCGTATCATATATTCCAAGAAGACATAATAGAGGTAAAGTTTTGTTTACATGGTTCCTTTGCAAAGACCTATAAAGGGCATGGAACAGATAGAGCGTTACTTGCAGGCATACTAGGTATGGAACCAAGTGATGAACGTATTAGAAATTCGTTTGAAATTGCAAAAGAAAAAGGCGTAGCATATTCATATGAAGAGGCAGACCTTGGAGAAGTGCACCCCAATACAGTAAAGATATGTCTTTTTTCAAAAGATAAAAAACTAGAAGTAACAGGGTCATCTCTTGGAGGAGGAAAGATCATCATAACGGCATTGAATACATTCGATGTTGAGTTTAGTGGAGAGTATGCAACACTAATAACAAAGCATTATGACGTACCAAATATAATAGCAAAGATAACAGGTATAATAGGTGAGTACAACGTGAACATTGCATTTATGAAAGTTTTTCGTCATGTAAAAGGTGAAAAGGCAAGACTGATAATAGAAATAGATGGCGAAATGCCAAAAGAGACGATTGAACGTATCAAAAGTATAGATGATGTAATAGAAATAACATATATAGAAAGTTTGAGCTAGGAGGTTACTATGATTATAAAAGATGGAAATGATGTTTTAGCCTTCTGTGATGCACAAAATAAACACATATCTGAGATTGCTAGTATGTGGGAGCACAAAAACACAGGGGTTTCAGAAGAAAACATACGGATAAATATGGAAAAAGCCTATAACCAGATGAAAAAATCAGTAGAAAATGGCCTATCAGAAAAAAACAATACACCAAGAGAAACAAAGGCAAAGATGTTAAAGGACGATGCAAAAAAAATAAAGAAATACAGTGAACAAGTAGACACAATAACGGGAGATACAGTAACAAAAGCAATGAGCTATGCCTTAAGTGTTATGGAAGTAAACTGCTCAATGGGTAGGGTTGTTGCATCACCAACAGCAGGGTCATGTGGCGTATTACCAGCAGCTATAATTACATTACAGGAAAAAAGGCAGTTGGAAGATACAGAAGCACTTAAGGGACTAATGAATGCAGGGATAATAGGCGCTATAATAGGAAAAAATGCATCTTTGGCTGGTGCAGAGGGTGGTTGCCAGGCAGAAATAGGTGCAGCATCAGCAATGGCAGCATCGGCATTAGTAGAAATGTCTGGAGGAACACCAAACATGTGTTTTAATGCGGCAGCAATAGCTTTAAAAAATATTTTAGGGCTTGTATGCGATCCAGTGGCAGGGCTAGTAGAAGTACCCTGCGCAAAGAGAAATGCAATGGGTGTTAGTAATGCAATGATATGTGCAGATATGGCATTGGCAGGAGTTGAGAGTGTAATACCATTTGATGAAGTGGTATGGGCTATGGGTCAAATAGGAAAAACAATGCCAGCAACATTAAAAGAAACATCAGAAGGTGGTTTAGCAGTAACGCCAACAGGAAAAAAATTACGTAAGCAAATATACAAATAAAAAACAGTAAAACAATAAAAAAATCAGCAAGAGTAAATCTTGCTGATTTTTGTTATTTTTTCTTATTGTTTCTTCTAGTTTTATTTTGGATCTCACCAGATTTTTCGTGATATACTTTTGGTTTTGCAATCGTTTTTAGCTCTGCATGTGAAATTTGCGTTAACTTATATTTCAAGTTTAAGCCAATACTTTTTTCTAGTTGTTTAAGCTTATGTTCTTTACTAGAACGTACACCAACTAAAAATATATCTGTATTCTCAGACTTGCTAATACCATAAACATTATTAAAGTTATCTAAAAAGTACTTATTATCTGCTTGTGTACCGATATATTTAAATTCTAGTTTTTCATTCTTTTTAAGAAAACTAATACGAATTGAAAGTAAGTCATATTTATCTACATGATCAACTGTTTCCGACTCGGAATACATCTCTTGACTAAAATCATGTTTTCTATTTGTTGTATTGCAACAGAAAAAAACATCTTCAGAATAAGGTTTAACAGAAAAAACATCATTTTTTTTATCTTGGAAAAAATGACGTCCAAATTTACTACCAATATATTTCATTATTTACTCCCTTTTCAAACAATCTTATTTATAACAAGGAAGTGAAAAAATATCCTTAGTTAAATCATTTGCATCAATATAATACCACAAAATGAAAATAAAAAAAGATAAATTTTAAAATAAAACTTGCAAATATTTAAAATTAATGGTAGAGTTAACAGACTTAAATTTTATGAATAACAGGTATCATAATTAGTGAAAAGAGTATTATCCTAATTTTGTATTTGCATTGTTTCATATTTAAGATTAAAAAATTAGGAGGTACTATCACATGAATGGTACAGTAAAATGGTTTAACGCGGACAAAGGATTTGGTTTTATTACAGGAGAAGATGGACAAGATGCATTCGCTCATTTCTCACAAATCAACACTGATGGATTCAAAACATTAGAAGAAGGACAAAACGTTTCTTTTGACTTAGCTCAAGGAGCAAAAGGTCCACAAGCTGAAAACATTACAGTTATTGGTTAATTTAATTACTAAATGACTACAAAAGGCTATTTCAAACTTTGGTTTGAATAGCCTTTTTTTTATTGTAATAAAAAAGGAATTTGCACAAGGCAAATTCCCACAATATCTTTTAGTTTTTATCCATTATCTCTTATCTAGAATTTTAAGTTCTATAGTCACCATTAATCTTTACATAATCATAGGTCAAATCGCATCCCCAAGCTTTTGCAGAAAAGTCACCATCGTTAAGTTCAGCTTTAATAATAATAGTATCAGCTGAAAGAACTTTAGAGGCATGATCTTCATCAAAAACAATAGGTACACCTTTTTTGTAGACTTCAATAACACCATAAGAGCTAGTAAAAGACAAATCTACAGCATCAGGATTAAATGAGCCACCAGAGTATCCCATAGCACATAATACACGGCCCCAGTTAGCATCTTCGCCAAATATGGCAGTTTTCACTAAGCTAGAAGAAATAATCGCCTTAGCACACTTTTTAGCGTCTGTGACACTTTTTGCACCATTTAGATGTATTTCTAAAAGTTTTGAAGCACCTTCACCATCTTTTGCAATCATCTTTGCAAGTTCAGCACTTACAAAGTAAATAGCTTCTGCCAAAGTATTATAATCATCATTTTGTGATGTGATTTTATCATTGCCTGCAGCACCGTTTGCCATAGTAGTGGCAGTATCATTAGTACTAGTATCACCATCAACAGAAATCATATTAAAAGTATCATCAGCACTTTTTTTATGAAGTAAATCAAGCATATCTTTACTTATATTGGCATCTGTAAAGATATAACTTAGCATAGTTGCCATGTTTGGATGAATCATACCAGAACCTTTAGCCATACCGCATATAGTGACAGGCTTTCCAGAAAGTTCAATCTCAACAGCAATGCTTTTCTCAACAGTATCAGTAGTCATAATAGCTTCTGCTACATAATCAGGCGCATCGGATACGAGTTTTTTTGAAACATCATTAATACCTTGAATCAATGTATCCATAGGTAATTGAACACCGATAACACCAGTAGAATAAATTAAAACTTCATGTGGATCAATATCAAAATTGCTGGCAACCGCCTTGGCCATATTAATACCGTTTTCATATCCTTCATCGCCTGTACATGCGTTAGCAACGCCACTATTAATGACCATTGCCTGTACATTGTTAGATTTAACATGTTTCATATCTATTAAAACAGGCGCAGCCTTAACAATATTTGTAGTAAAAATAGCAGAAGCGACAGCAGGTACTTCACTGTAGATAATCGCTAAATCTTTCTTATTATTTTTCTTAATGCCACAATGTGCACCATAAGCTTTAAAGCCTTTAACATATGAGACACTTACATTATTTAAAATTTTCATTATACTAAACCTTCCTAATCCATTCTTAAATTTCTTTATTTGGGTAACATGGTTAAACCTAGAGTTTGGTCTAAACCAAAAATTATATTCATATTTTGCACTGCTTGACCAGCTGCACCTTTAACTAGATTATCTAAAGTAGAAGTAATAATAATCCTCTTAGTTCTTGGATCAATTCTTAAACTAATATCGCAGTAGTTAGTAAATCTGGTAAATCTCGTTTCCAAATTATCCTCTCTAACACGTACAAAAGGAGCATCTTTGTAAAAGTCTTTATAAATTTTATAGACTTCATCCAAAGATAAATCTTCAGTCATAGAAGCATAGCAAGTGGCTAAAATACCTCTTTGCATTGGCACTAAATGAGGCGTAAAATTAATATAGACGTCAGCGTCAGATACTTTGCTAAGTTCTTGCTCTATTTCTGGCGTATGCCTATGGTTTGCAATGCCGTATGCTTTGATAGTCTCGCTACATTCAGTAAGCAAAAGGGATACATCAGGCTTTCGACCTGCGCCAGTTACACCAGATTTTGCGTCGATAATAATTGTATCTTTATTTATAATATTGCTTGATAATGCAGGTGCCATAGCCAAAATACTAGCAGTAGTATAACAACCAGGGTTTGCAATAAGATTTGCATCTTTCATTTGATCCATCCATAACTCGGACAAACCGTATACTGCTTGATCTAACAAATGAGTTGCGTCATGCTTGCAGTTGTACCATGTTTCAAATGTTTCTACATCGTCAAGCCTAAAATCCGCTCCAAGATCAACTACCTTAACATTATTTTCAATAGCCTTGCTAACAAAAAGAAAAGCAGTTGCATGTGGTAGCGCAGTAAATAAAACATCTATATGAGACATTTGAGCCATAGCTTCATCTGCACTAATAAGCGTATTATCTAAAATACCTTTATAATGAGGGTAAACATCACTAAAAGATTGACCTGCATAGCTATTAGAACATAAAAAAGTGATATCAGCTTCAGGGTGTGTATATATAATGCTTGCTAGTTGCTGTCCCGCATAACCAGTTGCACCAATAATTCCAACTTTAATCATAATAAAACCTCCTAAAATAGTTCGTAAATCGTTGCATTTTCAAAATATAAAATACAGAGAAGTACATCCTTATGATTATACTATACAAAAAAAGAAGAAAAAAAGCAATAAAAACCTTGTATATTTATTAAATCAAATGTATAATTATAAAAAATACAAACTGAGGCGCATTGTATGTAAAAGTGCAAAAAAACATGTATAATGCGTGAATAATATAAATAACAGAAGGCGGGGAAACGATATGATGAAAAAAGTGGAAATATTAATAGAGGCATTACCATATATAAAAGAATTCTCAACAAAAACATTTGTAATAAAATATGGTGGAAGCATCATGAAAAATGAAGCAAGTAAAAAAGCATTTATTGAGGATGTGGCTTTATTAAAGCTAGTAGGTATTAATATCGTAATCGTTCATGGTGGTGGGCCAAGCATATCTAACATGTTAGAAAAACTAGATATTCCATCAAAATTTGTAAATGGACTAAGAGTAACTGATAAGCAGACAATGGAAGTTGTAGAGATGGTTCTTTCAGGAAAAGTGAACAAAGAGATAGTAGGTGAACTTTGTAAACACGGCATAAGCGCAATAGGCGTAAGTGGAAGAGATTCACAGTTAATACAGACAAGTAAAGTATATACATATAATGGAGATGAAAAAATAGATATAGGGTACGTTGGTCAGGTAGAAAGTATAAATCAATTATTACTTGAAGACCTGATAGAAAAAGGACATATACCAGTTATTTCTCCAGTAGGTGCAGACGACAAAGGAAATATATACAATGTAAATGCAGACTATGCAGCATCAGCTATAAGTTCTGCACTGAATGCAGAAAAGCTAATATTATTGTCAGATGTAGAAGGTCTGTACGAAGATATAAATAACCCAGAATCATTTATATCAAGAGTAACAATCAGTAAAATAAAAGAATATATAAATAGTGGCGTTATAGCAGGAGGCATGATTCCAAAGATGCAATGCTGTATGGACGCATTAAATAATGGAACAAAAGTAGTGCAACTAATAGATGGTAGAAAAGAGCATAGTTTACTCCTTGAAATATTTACTAAAGCAGGTATAGGGACAATGGTAAGAGGTGACGATGATGAATAAAGAATACGTAATGAATACATACGGAAGATTTGATATAACATTTGAAGAAGGTAAAGGAAGTTATCTCATTGATGTTAATGGCAAAAAATATTTGGATTTTGTAGCAGGTATAGCAGTTAATGCGTTGGGCCATAGTAACGAGGCAATAACAAAAACAATAACAGAGCAAAGTGGAAAGCTAATGCATATATCCAATTTGTATTGGAATAAGCCTCAAAATAATTTAGCAAAAAAATTGGCAGAGACAAGTGGTCTTGACCAATCATTCTTTGTAAATAGTGGAACAGAGGCAAATGAAACAGCAATAAAACTTGCAAGAAAATATGGATACAAAAAAGGAAAAACAAAAGTAGTCTATATGAAAAACTCTTTTCATGGAAGAAGCATGGGTGCATTATCCATAACAGGTCAGGAAAAATATCAAGAAAAATTCAGACCGCTTATTGGCGATGTTGTAGAAGCTACATTTAACGATATTGATAGTTTAAAAGCTGTAGTTGATGAAACGACATGTGCAGTATTTATAGAACCCGTTCAAGGTGAAGGTGGTATATTAAATGCAGACATAGAATTCTTAAAAGTAGCGAAAGAACTATGTGAAAAAAACGATGCACTATTAGTATATGACGAGGTGCAGTGTGGTATAGGACGAACAGGGAAGCTATTTGCTTTTCAAAAGTATGATGTAAAACCAGATGTAGTAACCTTAGCAAAAGGATTAGGTGGGGGATTTCCAATAGGAGCAGTAGTAGCAAACAAAAAAGCAGCAGATGCTTTTGAACCAGGAGATCACGGATGTACATTTGGAGGAAACCCACTAGCTTGTGCAGTAGCCCTAACAGTTATCGATGAAATAGAAAAAAATAGTATTTTAGATGAAGTAGATTTTAAAGCACATTATCTTATAGATAAACTTAATGACATGAAAAATAAATATAGTGTCATAGAAGAAATAAGAGGACAAGGTTTAATACTAGGAATAAAGTTAACAGTACCAGCAAAAGATTTGGTAAATAAAGCAATGGAAAAAGGTTTATTATTAGTTGGCGCAGGAGAACAAGTTGTAAGATTAGTACCACCACTGACAGTAACAGGCGACGAAATAGACGAAGCCCTAAAAATAATAGCAACGTCTTTAAACGAAATATAAAAGTGAATAAAGGATAAATAATCCTTTTTAACCCAAAAGAAGTCACCAATCCCCTCGTGTGACTTCTTTTTTATTGAAGAAAAACCAAATAGGAATTTGAGAATCAAATTCACACAAAAACTAATCACTAATCACCAAAAACCAATAACTATCTTTTCACTTTCCCTCGTGTGACTTCTTTTTTTATTAAAGCGCAAATGAATCAATTGCGCTCGCACCTAGAGTCGCAAACAATGGCTTGCGACAAAGATATGGAGACCTCGATGGGCTCCATATTCTTTATTTAAAAATAATATGAAATGATGGTATAATATGAATAAGAAAAAAAGGAGAGGGTTATGGTGTTTACATCATAATATTATAGGGTGTTTAAATGGCAGGGAACAAAAAAGAAAAAATAATGCCACTTGATCCGTTGGCGGAAAAATTTATTAACATAAGCTTTGCCCTAAACAAAAAAAGAAAAGATGTCGTTATTCAAACAAAGTTTAAAGACATGAAAGATTTTCAAAGAAATGGGTGTGCGGTCAAAGGCGAAGCAGGTATAGTTAGCACGACAAAGTATGGAGAAATAGCAGGTATTATAAAAAAATTAGGTGCATTTGAAATAAGTAGCACAAAGAAGACCAGCAGTATGTATAAGTATGTAGGCGTCGCAACAGAGACAGAAGATGGTGTAGAGCTAAAAGGAAATATAATGCCTAAAAAGTTAAGTGGAAAGATGTTGAAGGTTAATTTTGCTTTAGTATTAGCAGTTGTAGCTATATTTGTTTATTTGATGGCAACGAAAGGCTATGATAAAAATTATTGGATGTTGCTAATATTTTTCCTAGCATTACCAACATTTCAATTATCAAATATAATCACAGATAACAGTCTATACAAAGATATTGTTCATAACTTAGAAAAAGAAAACGAATAATAGGAGACCGTGATGAAAGTAAGAAAATATATGACAGATAAAGAAGCTAAAAGATATATATGCGAAACAGGTCACAAAATGTACAGGGACAAATATGTAATAGCAACAGCTGGAAACATATCGGTTCGTGTAGGCGAAAACGCATTTTGGGTAACACCAACACAAACAAACAAAGGGACATTGACTGAAGATATGTTAGTCAAAATAGATCAAGAAGGTAATGTAATAAGTGGCAGAGATCTTCCTTCATCAGAAGTAGGCATGCACTTATCAGTATATAAAGAAAATCCAGAAATAAACGCAGTATGCCATGCCCATCCAGTATATGCGACATCCTTGTCGATTGCAGGTTTATCAATAGAAAAACCAATATTAGCAGAGATGATTATGCAGTTAAATGCAGTACCATTAGTGCCGTATTATGCATATGATTCTGAGGAACTAGGTAAGGCAATAGCTAATGAAGCAAAAGTACATAATGGCGCATTACTTGCAAACCATGGAGTAATCACTTGGGGATATGATATCTTTGAGGCCTACCAGAAGTTAGAAGCTATAGAGCATTATGCACATATCTTTATAACAACAGATAGCATCATTAAAAAGAGCAACGAAATAGAAGCAAAAGAAGTAGATGTATTGCGAAAAGCAAAGAATGCTATAGATGAAAAAAGAAAAAGCTTTAATTTCAAAGAAGTTGTAAAAAGAACAAAAGAGCAAGAAGTAAATGAAAAAGTAGAAGAAATGGAAGATGTATATAGAGGCTTTGTAAATAAATTTTATGCTCGCGGAAGCGCAAAAAAATAAGAAAAATATAAACATTTTTATAGGCATATGTTATAATTTATGAGCAATAAAAATAAAAGGGATACAGAGAGGGATAAAGAAAATGAAAAAAATATTATCATTAGTATTAGTGGCAATTATGGTATTGTCATTTGCTGGCTGTGGTAGCAAAGATGCTACAAAGGGGATGTCAGCAGAGGAAGTATTAGTTGCAGCTACAGAAAAATCAACAACATGGGAAAGCTTCGAAGCAGATATGGACATGGCAATGTTAATGACAATCATGGGGCCAGAGCCAACAGAGATCACAATGAAGGGAACAGCGCTTTTCTTCATGGACCCAATGAGAATGAAAATGACAATGGATACTTCAATGGGCGAAGACATGAAAATGACAATTGAGCAGTATATGGTTCAAGAAGGTGATCAATTTGTAACTTACCAAAGCACAATGGGGCAATGGATGAAGATGGTAATTGATGATCCGTCAATGTCAGGTATGTTAACAATGGATCCAGCACAAAACATGGAGCTATTTAAAAAGTACTTAGTTGGAGCAGAAATAGTTGGCGAAGAAAAAGTAAACAACATGGATGCATTAAAAATTGATTTAACAGTATCATTTGAAATGTATAAAGAGTTGATAGCAGATAATGCAGCAATGGATATGGGTGGATTTACATCAACTGGTATGTTAGATTCATTAGCAGAAGTTGGAGACCTAACATATACAATCTGGGTAGAAAAAGAAACATTACAACCAGTAAAGTACTATATGGACTTTGGTGATGTAATGAGTAAAGTTGGCGCAGCAGTAGGTGAAAGTACAGATATGCCAGCAGAAATGTTATCGATATATGATGATATGGAAATGACAATTATCATGACAATCAAAAATATAGATAATGTATCAGATTTTGAAATACCACAAGAAGCATTAGATGCTGAAGAAATCAGCATGGATTTCTCAAACTAGAATTGACAAAAGGAAAGGCTTGCCTTTCCTTTTTTAGTATATTTTATTATAATGTACAGTGTATGAGGTGGCTTATGAGAGAAATAATAACGAAACAATTTATTTTAGAAAATAGACAACCCTTAGATGCAGACATAATAAAAACATTTAATGAAGAAACAAAAATAAAGTGGATACATACATCTAATAAACTAAGTGGCTATGCTTTGACATTAGAAGAAACAAAGCAGATATTAGAAGGTCACTATATTGTAGAGCGCACAATCGCAGAACATATAGCCGTTAGAAACATGAATGATGGAATAGACTACATATATGAGTTAGCGCAAAAAGATGAGCTCTTTAAATTTGAAAACCTTTATGAAATAAGCAAATATTTTTCTATAGAAGAACCGGTCTATAGACCAAATGATTTAGTCTTACATGAATATAGCCATATGCCAAAGAGCTATGAGCAAATGGGAACTGTCTTACGAAAATACATTGAGAGTTATAACTCTTTGAGTGACCAAATAGATATAGTAACAAAAGTTGTTGCAATACATCATAAGTTTATTGCAATAGCACCTTATGAAAAGTGTAATAGCAGAATAGCAAGAGCACTACTAAACTATGCATTATTAAAAGAAGGCTATCCAGCCATCATATTTGATATAGAATTAGAATCATATCAAAATGCAGTAAAAAAATATTTAGGAAAAAATAATATAGAAGAATCAACAGACCTGATAAAAAAACAACTAGAGAATCAGTTAGACATACTGATTGAACGAACAGAGATATAAAAAGTACAAATAAAAACTTAGTCAATCGACTAAGTTTTTTAATTTATGCATCTTGCTTTAAGGAGGTGTTTTTTTCATTAATTAAAGGCTTCGCACTGACCTTTAAGGCAACAATAAAAACTAATATTAAAGCAAGAATTAGCTTCAGAGAAGAAAAGGCAAGTAAAATAAACAGACCGCTTACAAGTAAAAAACCACTAGCTTTAAAAATAAAGCCATCAACAATTCTGATACAAGCCAAAATACCAATAAGGGCATTTGCAAGAAAAAATGTATTAGCAATAGATACAATACTTTCAATATCAAGCAACTTAAAGAAAGACAAAATAAGAATAAAAGTATGAATGATAGAAAAATATAAAATACCCAAAATAGGAATATTATTTTTATTACGCTTACCCAAAAAATCAAACAAATAACCTTCATCTGCTAATGAAGCCAGTAATCTAGCCAATGCACCAACAATGAGTAAATAAGTACATATGCAAAGTCCAGTAATTAATAAAGCTAAAACTACAGTAGAGTAGTTTTTAAATAGTGGGTAGAGAACATGCACTAAATTTATGTCTTTAACATTTGAAAATGATTGGAAAGCAAGAGACAAAAGAATATACGATAACGTAATAACTAACAGGCTAATAGTAGTAGCTTTTGGAAGTGTTTTGTTTAGATCTTTTACTTGTGTGGAATAATTGCCAATAATTTCCCAACCAATAATAGACCAAAATAATAATAAAACTACTTTTCCAAAAGGCAATATATCAATAGAGCCGATAGATGCTATTTGCGTTGGCTGACTTATCAAAATAAAAATAGAGCTAGCAACAAGAACAACTACTATAAGTGAAGACAAAACAAAACTCATAGAGCTAATAAAACTTAAATCCTTAAGCAAAATAAAAAAACATGTAATAACCAGTCCAATAGCAATAATAGCAACAGGGAAAAAACGAAACATACCTAACTGCTGTAGATACTCAGATGCTGTTAATAAAACGGCAGAGGGTCCAAAAGTAACAGCTGAGATCAATAAAAAAGAAGCATATATTTTCATTTTTTTACCAAAGACTTGATCAACAGCAATGGTCATCCCTCCCTCACCAGGGTAAATAACCGCAATCTTGGAAAACATAATGGCAAACAATGCGCCTAAAGTCATAATAACAACCCAAGACCATATAGAGGCATCTCCAAGTGCATTAAAAGCCAAAGGGGGAAGAATAATAATCCCACTTCCGAGTATTGGACCTATCATCAGTCCACTAAGTTGAAAAGCACCAATTTTATTTTTCATCTAGACACCTCCTTGAAATTATATTAATATTACTACAACAAGATGCATTTGTATAATTAAAATAAATGATGTATAGCATCAGTAATACTGATAGGAGGACGAAATGGATATAAGAAACTATATAACATTTAATACAGTAGTGGAAACAGAGGGCTTTACAAAAGCAGCGCATAGATTAAGCTATGCACAGTCGACGGTGACACTGCATATAAAAGAACTAGAAAAATACTATGATACGTTGTTATTTGACCGTATAGGGCGAAAAATATATTTAACGTCATTTGGAAAAAGACTATATGAACAAACAAAGCGATTAGAAAGAAGATACAATGAAGTAATAGCTTTAGACAAAAATGCAGAGCATTCAGAAGTCATAAGAATAGGTGTATTTGAGTCGCTACTAAAATATAGAATAAAAGATATGATTCATGAGTTTAAAACCAAATACCCACAAGTAGATATGGTAATGCTTCACGGAACCTGTAAAGAATTAAGAAAGCAAGTAAGAGATGGCGAGCTAGACATGACATTTCAGTTTGAGCCAATACGTGAGTTTAGAGATTTAACAACACAAGTGCTTTGTGAGGAAGAGTGTAAGTTGATTTTACCAAAAGGTAAAACAAAAGACATTATGTATCATAAAAATCAAATAGTATATTTAACAGAGCAAGATTGTTCATATCGATTAATGTTTGAGGAGTATTTAAACCAAAACGACATAATAAAATATAACTCAATGGAAACGGGTTCAGTAGATTTGATAAAGCAATATGTTGCCCTTGGGCAAGGGTTCTCATTAGTTCCCAAAATAGCAGTCAGTACAAAACAAGACGAGGATCAACTAGAAATACTCACAGTTGATTATGGCAAAAAAATATATACACAAGTAATGCATCACAAAGACAAGGTAATGACAGATAGCATGAAAGCATTTATGAAAATGCTCAAAGAGTACGCGAAAGAATGGAATAAATAAGTATAAGGCACTAAATCGGGATTGATTTAGTGCCTTATTTTTATATTATAATTGATAAAAAAATAACAAAAGATGTTAAATGCAACATAATAGTGGCTATATCTACAGAAATGATGAAAAAACTGAAAAGTTTGATAAAATATAGTTTGAAGCTGTAGTTATTATTTACAAATTTTTGGGAGGAGCCACAAGATAATGAAAAAAAGATATTTCATAGCACTGTTGACTATTGTAGTTGTACTAATGGTTAGCTCGGGGTGCAATTCAAATAATGTAAAGAAGCAAGACAGCATAGATATAGCAGAGATAACCCAAGGAATAGATGAAAAAATGGAGTTAGAAGCTTTATCATTTAAAGAAGCAAATCAAGAAAAATATGATAGACATTACTCAGGGGATTTATATTGGCAAGATTTTGGGGAAGAAAAAGAAATAGTTGATGAAGCATATAAAGAGAAATGGACGGAATACATACGTAGTATTGTTGAAGACGCAGATGTTGAAGACTTTGATTTTTTTGTTAGAGCTGACATTCAGTGTATCAATCAATCTTTTTTAGATTTAAGAAATAAAAAACTAGAGATAGAAGACATAATCGAAAATGAGCAAGAACATATATGGAAAATGAATATTGATATATATTATTTTCAAAATGAATCAATGTATCAATCTATATTCTATTCTGAGCTATACCCTTTAATAGAACACTATAAAAGAAAGGGGATTGTGGCGGAAATAATTACAAGAGGATACAATAATGATATTTTTTCTTATGTTAAATTAGATGTTTTGAAACATCGTGAAGTACCTATTTTAGAAATAGACTTAGATAGCTATCCAGTTCGATATGCATATGAGTATTATATTACAGAGAATTCGAAGACAGTTGGTTCTGATGCTGAAGAGTCATCAGAAGGATCTCGAATTAAAAAAGGGATAAAAGAAATTGAAGAGAGACATAATGAAGATATAGTTTATTTATATGAGAACCCTAATAATGGGAAAGAAGTATTTGCATTGAAGTCTGATTTGAGCTTGAGATTTGAAGTTGACATTACACATGGACACAGTAAATATCCAGCTGTAATGGCGCAAAAGATGATTACAAAGCGCATAAGGGACATTGTAAATGAACATGAAGTAAGTGACAAAATTGTTACATTTTCAACAGTGGAATATCAATACAAAGTAACATCAGAATTAGTTAAAATGAATATAGATTTTAAAGATAATGTTGATGACTTAGATTTTGTAAATAATTTTGTTCCAAAAGGTACGCAAACTACTTTATATTATCTTTTAGAAATTGAGGAAGAACCTGATTATGAAATACTAAAATCAATAATTGAGGATTACCAAGAAGTATATCCAGATCAAGAGGGGAAATATTTCAATGTATTTGTATACTTTGTAAGACTACCTGAGCAAAAGAGAGAAATAGTTGTTGATTTATTTGAAGACAAGGATCAGACGGAATATTCATTTTTAATAGATAAGCCAGGGTTAGATTTAGAACATATGAATATTGTAAGAACAGACCATGAAGGCTTTAGGTTTATAGATATATATGGTGAGTTTGAGGATTATATTTTTAGAGCGAATAAAGAAGTGAAAGATAAAACTATCAATGAGTTTATAGAGGATCATAAACTTGATGGATTGAGACAATATTAAATGGTAATAGCAAGTAATGTTAAAGGGACTGGAAAAATTCCAGTCCCTTAATTTTTATAATTTATCCGATACAGTGGCTACCATAACTGCCTTAATCGTATGTAATCTATTTTCCGCTTCATCAAATACTACAGAGTGCTTACTGTTAAAGACTTCATCAGTTACTTCACAAATATCTAAGCCTTTTTCATCATACATTTTCTTTGAGAACTCAGTCTCAAAGTTATGAAAAGATGGTAGGCAATGCATAAAGATAACATCTTTATTGCCAGTATTGTTTAGCATATCCATCGTTACTTTGTATGGTGTAAGTAAAGCAACACGTTCTTCAACCAGATGTTCTTCACCCATAGAAACCCATATGTCTGTATAGATAACATCTGCATTTTTAGTACCTTCGGCTACATTATCAGTAAAGGTTAATACAGAGCCAGATTCTTTGGCTAATTCTTTGGCAGTAGCTATTAACTCATCACTTGGAAGTAACTCTTTTGGTGCAAGGGAAGTAAAGTTCATACCTAACTTTGCAGCGCCAATAAGTAAAGAATTACCCATGTTGTTTCTAGCATCACCAACATATACAAAGTTAACTTCATTTAGTGGTTTATCAATATGCTCAGAAACCGTTAAAAAATCGGCTAAAATCTGAGTAGGGTGATATAGGTCAGTTAGACCATTAAAAACAGGAACACCTGAATACGCAACTAATTTTTCAACTCTTTCTTGTGAAAAACCTCTATATTCAATACCATCATACATTCTTCCTAGTACTTGTGCGGTATCCTCAATAGTTTCTTTTTTCCCCATTTGACTATCTGCTGCACCTAAGAAAGTAACACCAGCACCTTCGTCCATAGCACCTACTTCAAAAGCACATCTTGTTCGTGTAGAAGCTTTTTCAAAAAGTAAGACTATATTCTTACCTTCTAATAAATCTCCTTTTACACCGCTTTTCTTTTTTGCTTTTAACTCTTTTGACAGATCAATAAGACCATTTATCTCTTCTTTCGAAAAATCTAAGAGTGTTAAAAAACTTTTTCCTTTTAAATTAATACCCATCACGTATGCCTCCTTCTCGCATATTAGATTTCTGCTAGCTTCTCCTTTGCTTTTGCAATAGATTGAAGCACACTCTCGTTAGATGTAGAACCTTGAGATTTTTTAGCAGAAATACAACTTTCAACTTTTATAGAATCATAAATATCATCACCGAATTTATCAGAGAAACCTTGTAGCTCTTCTAGTGAAAGGTCTTCGATGGCTACGCCATTAGTCTCACAGTGTAAGACTAAGCTACCAATAATCGCATGACACTCTCTAAAAGGAATCCCTTTTGCAACCAAATAATCAGCTGCATCTGTTGCATTTAAGAAACCAAACTTTGCTGCATTGTACATAACATCTTCGTTAACAGTCATAGTTTCTATCATCGCAATAAATATTTTTAAAGACGCTTTCACCTCATCAACAGTATCAAATAGAGGGGGTTTGTCTTCTTGCATGTCTTTGTTATAAGCTAGTGGTAAAGCTTTCATAAGTGTTAATAAGTTTACCAAGTTACCATATACACGACCTGTCTTACCACGTATTAGTTCAGCAAGGTCAGGGTTTTTCTTTTGAGGCATAATACTACTACCTGTGCTATAAGCATCATCCATCGTAACAAATTTGAACTCAGCTGAACTCCAAATAACTAGTTCTTCGCAAAATCTTGATAAATGCATCATAACGATAGAAGCATCGTTAATAAATTCAATAGCAAAGTCTCTATCACTTACAGAGTCCATTGCATTTTCACTTACATAGTCAAAGCCAAGCTCATCAGCTAAAAACTGCCTATCTGTATTATAGGTTGTACCAGCCAGTGCGCCTGAACCTAAAGGTAAAACATTCATACGATCATAACAGTCAACCATACGGCTTCTGTCACGCTCAAACATTTGGAAATAAGCCATCATATGGTAAGCAAATGTTATTGGCTGTGCTCTTTGTAAATGAGTATAACCTGGCATGATTGTATCAATATTTTTTTCTGCAATCGTAACTAATGTTTCTAGTAAAGCATTTAATAAATTATAAATCGCGTCTATTTCTTCCTTCATATATAGACGGATATCAACTGCAACTTGGTCGTTACGGCTTCTTGCAGTATGTAATTTTTTACCTGTGTCTCCGATTCTATCTGTTAAGACTTTTTCGATATTCATATGTATATCTTCTAATGCAATAGTAAACTCAACATCGCCATTTTCGATATCAACTAAAATCTCTCCAAGCGTTTTAATAATAAGCTCTGATTCCTCGGTAGAGATTATGTTTTGTTTAGCGAGCATTTTTGCATGCGCCACACTACCTTGTATATCGTACTTATATAATTTTTGATCAAACTCAATAGATGCATTAAATTCGTCTACTAAAGAAGCTGTTTCTTTAGCAAATCTGCCACCCCATAGTTTCATTTATCATCATTCCTTTTCTAAAAAAATTAAGGATAATAAGGAAATGCCCTATTATCCTTATGTTATTTATTTGTCTTCTAATTTTTCTTTCATGATAGCACGGATTTTCAATGGTAATGAGAATAAGTTGATAAATCCTTCAGCATCTTGTTGGTTATATACTTCGTCTTCTCCAAAAGTTACAAAGTCTTCGTTGTATAATGAGTACTTTGACTTACTTGCTACTGCGTTGCAGTTACCTTTATAAAGTTTTACTTTAACAACACCAGTAACAGTTTTTTGAGTAGTGTTCATGAAAGCATCAATAGATTCTCTTAGTGGCGTAAACCATAAACCATCATAAACTAATTGACCATATTTATTTGCGACAGTATTTTTAAAGTAGATAGTATCTCTATCTAAAACAAGTTTTTCTAAAGCTTTGTGCGCTTCATATAGTACTGTACCACCTGGTGTTTCGTATACACCACGAGACTTCATACCAACAAGTCTGTTTTCAACGATATCAATAGTACCAACACCATTTTCGCCAGCCACTTCATTAAGAAGCTTAATCATATCAAAAGGTGGGATAGTATGGCCATCGATAGTCACTGGAATACCTTCTTCAAAGCCAATCTCAACAAAAGTTGGGTTATCCTTAGCTTGTTCAGGAGTCAAACTCATAACATGAATATCTTCTTGATGCTCATTCCAAGGATCTTCTAAATTGCCACCCTCATGAGAGATATGCCATACGTTTTGGTCACGGCTATATATTTTTTCTTTAGTTTGTTCTATTGGAATATTATATTTAGTTGCATAATCGATACAGTCTTCTCTAGACTTAAGATCCCATATTCTCCAAGGAGCGATAATCTTAAGATGTGGGTTTAAAGCTTTAATAGTTGCTTCAAAACGTACTTGGTCGTTTCCTTTACCAGTAGCACCATGAGAAATGGCTGTTGCACCTTCTTTTTCTGCAATCTCAACTAGCTTTTGTGCAATAATAGGTCTAGCAATAGATGTTCCTAATAAATAATCATTTTCATAAACTGCACCAGACTTAATCATTGGGAATACAAAATCGTTGATGAACTCATCTCTTACATCGATAGTGTATGCTTTAGTAGCACCTGTTGCATATGCTTTTGCATCAACTTCAGAAAAGTCATCATCTTGACCAACATCTACACATACCGTAATTACTTCATAATCTAATTCTTCTTTTAACCATGTTAAGATAACTGAAGTATCTAAACCGCCTGAATAGGCTAAAACTACTTTTTCTTTACTCATTTTTTCATTCTCCTATACACATAATTTATCATTTAATAAAGTAAAAATACTTATATATATCATATAATAACTAGATTATAACAGAATGAAATAAAAAATCAATATAAATATTCAAAAAATATTATAAATATACACAAAAGCCTTATTTTTATACAAAAAATGCCAGATATAACGCATAAATATTTAATATAGTGAATATTGACTTTTGCTCTTATTCAAAAAAATACATGTAAAATCAGATAAATATCTATAGGCTTAAAAAAGGAAAAAAGATAAAAATACACTCTCAAAAAGTGGTATACTAAAAGTAAGTTAATTGAAGCGGAAAAATATACTTAGGAGGTCATAATCAATTGGGAATATTTCAAGTTTACAACAGAATTGTTGAGTGTAGTGGAAGCGACATGATTAGTCTAAATGTATCAATGAAAGATTACACATCTTTTAAAATCGGAGGTAACGCAGGTGCTATGATTTATCCGACTAATCTAGGTGAGGTCTTACATGCAGTTTCGGTGTGCAAAAACTATGGAGTAGACTATTTTATAATGGGAAATGGATCCAACTTATTAGTCAAAGATAATGGATACAACGGCGTAATCATTAATCTAGGAGAGAAGTACAAACAAGTTTCAGTGAAAAATGATTTAGTTACAGCTTGTGCGGGTGCAATGTTAAAAGATGTTGCTGAGGCTGCAAATGAGTATTGTTTAACAGGAATGGAATTTGCGTGTGGTATACCAGGCACTATTGGCGGAGCAGTATTTATGAACGCAGGTGCATATGATGGAGAGATGAAAGATATTGTAGAATCAGTAAAAGTACTTGGAAATAATTGCGAACTTACAGTACTAAAACCAGACGAAATGGCATTTGGATATAGAAAAAGTATCTTCCAAAGTGAGGAAGATATTATTTTAGAAGTAACCCTAAAGCTAAAAGAAGGAAAGTATGATGATATAAAAGAAAAAATAAATGATTTTCAGTGCAAAAGAGAAGAAAAACAACCCTTATCATTTCCAAGTGCAGGAAGTGTATTTAAAAGACCAGAGGGATATTTTGCAGGAAAGTTAATAACAGATGCTGGGTTAAAAGGCATGAATGTAGGCGGAGCCCGTGTATCAGAAAAACATGCAGGCTTTATAGTTAATCAAGGAGATGCTACAGCTCAAGATGTGATTGACTTAATACAGTTAGTGAAAGAGACCGTAAAAGACAAGTTTGGGGTAAAGCTAGAACAAGAAGTAAGAATACTAGGAGATTAATAAAAGAAATGCTTATATATGACTATCATACACATACAATATACTCACACGGTAAAGGAACCATAGAAGACAATGTTAAAGAAGCTATTGGAAAAGGATTATCCGTAATAGCTATCTCTGACCATGGACCTGGACATGTGACATATGGCATAAAGCGAAAAAGCTTGCCAATCATGAGGGCAGAAATAGATGCACTAAATGTAAAATATCCTCAAATCGATATAAAGCTAGGGATAGAAGCCAATATTATTAATCATAATGGAGACTTGCTTATGTCAAAAGAGGAAATCAACCAGCTAGATATATTAATGGCAGGGTATCATTACGGTGCTTTTGGTCATCACAAAGTAAAAGATAGTCTGATACATATTCAAAATTTAATAGCATATAAATTTAAAAAAGATAATCAATCTTTAAAGCAATACAATACAGAAATGGTGATCAATACCTTAAGAAAAAACAAAATAGATGTGTTAACACATCTTGGCTCAAAGGCATATTTTGATATAAGAGCAATTGCCAAAGTATGTGCAGAAACAGGTACATTAATGGAAATCAACAATAGCCATGGGCATTTAACTATTGAAGCTATCAAAGAAGCCTCGATGGAGGATGTAAAGTTTGTAATAGGTTCAGATGCACATGAATCACACAAAGTAGGCAATTATGAAAAATCATTGCAAAGAGCAAAAGATGCAGGATTAGATTTAAAACGAATAGTTAATTTAAAATAGAAAGTAAGTTAGAAGGAAACGAGGTGTAAAAAGATATGCAAATCATCATTATTACTGGCCTATCAGGGGCAGGTAAGTCAAAAGCATTAGATAGCTTTGAGTCATTAGGTTATTATTGCATAGATAATTTTCCACCATCGTTTATAGACGATTTTGTAAGTTTGGGAAAAGATGAAGTAGAAAAAGCAGCATTTGTTATGGATGTACGTGGTGGTGGCTTATTTAGAAACTTTGAAGAAGAGGTCAATTCACTAAAAGCACAAAATGTAGATATAAAACTTTTATTTTTAGATGCTTCAAATGAAGCGCTTATAAAAAGATACAAAGAGACAAGAAGAGAGCATCCAATAGGCGAGGGTAGAAGCATAGAAGAAAGTGTTGAACGAGAACGCGAGATACTAAGTAGTATTAAAGAAATGGCAGATTATGTAATAGATACCTCATCGTTAAAAGTTACTGATTTGAAAAATGAATTAAAGAAGATAAGAGACAGCAAAGAAAGTATAGAAAAAATTACAATAAATGTATTTTCTTTTGGTTATAAGCACGGTGTACCACGTGAAGCAGATATGATATTTGATATGCGTTTTATACCAAATCCATTTTATATTCAAAGTTTAAAGAACCTTACAGGAAACAATAAGAAGGTGCGAAACTATGTAATGAAATGGGAAGAGAGTCAAGAGTTTAAAAAAAGAGTATTTGATTTAATATTATACTTAATACCAAAGTATATGGAGCAAGGGAAATCAAGTCTAGTAATTGGTTTTGGATGTACCGGGGGGCAACATCGATCAGTTACATTTGCAAATGTATTTTATGATGCGTTAAGTGAGGTAGGAAAGAGGGTAACCATAAGACATAGGGACTTGTAAAGGATAAGAGATAATGATAAAAACAATAAGTGTAAAGAAAGAGTGTCGCGTTACAATAGTAGGCGGTGGCTCAGGAATTTCTGTCATATTAAGGGGTCTCAAAAAAATAACAACAAATATAAAAGCAATAGTCACAATGGCTGATGATGGAGGGTCTTCGGGAAAAATCCGTGAGGACCTAGGACAACTACCGCCAGGTGATATTAGAAACTGTATATTAGCCTTAGCAAATGTAGAAGGCGATATGCAAAAGCTATTTAACTATCGTTTCGAAGCAGGTGCTTTGGAAGATCAAAATGTAGGCAATATTATAATTGCTGCACTTGTGGAGCTACATGGTGGTTATGATGAAGCCATGGTTCATGCACATGAAATTTTCGCAGTAACAGGAAAAGTGTTACCCGTTACTTTTGATGATGTGAAGCTAATAGCAGAGTTAGAAAATGGAAAGTTTGTGTATGGCGAATCTAAAATACCAAAACAAGTACTAGAAACAGAATCTCAAATCGAGAGAGTTTATCTTGAACCAAGTATTGCAAAGCCAGCTAATGGTGTGATAGAGGCAATCCTTGATACTGATTTTTTAATATTAGGACCAGGCAGTCTTTATACAAGTATCATACCTAACTTGCTTGTAGAAGGAATAGCAGATGCAATAAAAGAATCAAAGGCGAAGAAAATATTCATACCCAATATAATGACACAACCAGGAGAAACTGATTTATATAGCGTATTTGATCATGTAGAGAGTATTGGTGAATATGTTGGTATGGACACACTCGATTATTTGTTTGTCAATCAACAAATATTAACAAAAAGCGAATTGGAAAAATATGCACAAGAAGGCGCAACACCCATTAGGCTTACTGATGAAGAACGTGCATATTTAATAAATAAAAAAATAGACATTATAGAAAAAGATTTTTTAGACATTAAAAAAGGGTATATAAGACATGATGCAGATAAAGTTGCAGCAATAATACAAGCAATGTATGAAGCTGGTACTGAATAAAAAAATGGAGTAGATCATGATTAGAGAAATAAGTGCAGGGGGCGTAGTCGTATTTGGTAATGCAATACTGTTATTGATGAAGTTTAACGGTGATTGGGTACTACCAAAAGGACGCGTAGAAGACAATGAGGAAATACAAGAGGCCGCTTTACGAGAGGTCTTTGAAGAAGGCGGCGTAAAAGCAGAGCTCTGTGATTACATAGGTGAAATAACTTACACCTATAGAATTGGTCGCGGAAAAAACCTTAAAAAAGAAAAAACTGTCCACTGGTATCTAATGAAAGCCAAAAACATGAAATGCTATCCACAAAAAGAAGAAGGATTTAGCAAAGCAAAATACATCCACATAGACAGAGCAATAGAACTAGCAAAATACGAAGAAGAACAAGAAATGATAAAAAAAGCAAAAATAGAAGCAGAGATATAAAAACAATTAAAAACGAATAGTGAAAAGTGAATAGTTTTTGATAGATTTATAAAATGAAAAAACTTACCTAAACTAATCATTATACATTAATCACTATTCACTATCTTTTAAGGTGGTGTTATTATGTCGTTTTCGGCAAATGTTAAAAATGAATTATCTAGATTGATTCCTGAAGATCGTTGTTGTCAGTTGGCAGAGATTTCAGGATTTATTCGTATGTGCGGAACAATACAGCTTGTAGGACTGGGCAAGATGAATATAAAATTATTAACAGAAAACCCAGCAGCAGCAAGAAAAATGATTAAGATATTTAATATGCATTTTGATATACATACAGACTTAGAAATAAGAAGAACCAGTATGAAAAAGCATAATTTCTATAAAATGATAATAACAAGTGATATGAATTCAGAAGAAATATTAAGAAAAACCGGTGTATTAGTAGATAGAGATGGATTAAGTTCTATTGATTATACAGTTCCAGAACATATCGTAGAAAAGCGATGTTGTAAAAGGTCTTTTCTAAGAGGTGTGTTTTTAGGATCAGGCTCAGTAACAGATCCCGAAAAATCATATCATCTTGAGCTAGTAACAAATGCATTAGATGAAGCAAAAGATATAAAGAGATTGTTAGCAGAATTTGATTTAACAGGTAAAATCATAGAGCGTAAAAAGCACTATGTCGTATATATAAAAGAAGGCGAGCAAATAGTAGACTTTCTAAATATAATAGGCGCATATAACTCCTTAATGAATTTTGAAAATGTACGAATCGTAAAAGAACTAAGAAATAATGTAAATAGAATAGTAAATTGCGAGACAGCTAACTTGAACAAGATAGTCAATACATCAGTTAGACAAGTCGGCAACATAAGATTGATAGAAGAAAAAAAAGGTTTAGGGATACTAAACGATAAATTAATAGCAGTAGCAGAAGCAAGAATGGAAAACCCAGATGTAAGTTTAAAAGAGTTAGGCGAATTAATGGTGCCGCCGGTAGGTAAATCTGGAGTCAATCATCGATTAAAAAAGATAGCAGAAATAGCAGAAGAAATTAGAAATGAAGAAAGCAACTAAAAGGAGTAAACTATGGATTTTTGTCATTTACACACCCATACAGAATATAGTTTGTTAGACGGAGCAGCCAGAATAACAAAACTAGTAGATAAAGCAAAAGAACTAGGCATGAGTTCAGTGGCAATTACAGATCATGGAACAATGTTTGGTGTAATAGATTTTTATAAAGCAGCCAAAGAAAAGGGCATAAAGCCTATTATTGGGTGTGAAGTTTATGTTGCGGCAAGATCTATGACGGACAAAGACCCAGTAAAAGATAAACATAGTGGACATATGATTCTTCTTGCAAAAGACAATGAAGGCTATAAAAATATAGTTAAGATAGTGTCAGCAGGTTTTGTAGATGGGTTTTATTATAAACCTCGTGTAGACTACGATGTTATTAGAGCCAATAGCGGTGGTATTATTGCTCTAAGTGGCTGTCTTGCAGGTAGAGTACAACAAAAATTACTTCAAGATGACTACCAAGGCGCAAAAGACGAAGCCGTTACATTAGAAGAAATATTTGGAAAAGGTAATTTTTATCTTGAAGCACAAAACCAAGGACTAGAAGAAGAAATAAAAGTAAATAGAGGACTTAAGCAACTAAGTAAAGAAACAGATATACCACTAGTTGCGACAAATGATGTCCATTATATAGAAAAAGAAGATGCAAAGATTCATGATATTTTGCTTTGTATCCAAACAGCAACAACAGTAGATGCAGAAGACCGTATGCGTTTTCCAAATGACGAGTTTTATTTAAAAAGCTATGACGAAATGAAACAAGCATTTTTTGATATGCCAGAAGCATTAGAAAACACATTGAAGATAGCAGAGCAATGTAATGTAGAGTTTTCATTTGACCAGATACACTTACCAAACTTTGAGCCACCAAAAGAATATACAAATACGGAGTATTTAAGAAAGCTATGTAATGACGGATTAGCATTACGATACGAAACAATCACCGACGAATTAAAAGAGCGACTAGAGTATGAACTCGGTACTATAGAAAAAATGGGCTATGTAGAATACTTCTTAATCGTATGGGATTTTATAAATTATGCAAAGCTAAATGACATCATGGTTGGACCCGGAAGAGGGTCTGCTGCAGGAAGCTTAGTAGCCTATACATTACAAGTGACCGATATAGACCCAATAAAATATAATTTGATTTTTGAAAGATTTTTGAATCCTGAGAGAATATCAATGCCCGATATTGATATCGATTTTTGTTATGAAAGAAGACAAGAAGTAATTGATTATGTCATAGAAAAATATGGAAAAGAAAAAGTAGCTCAGATTATTACATTTGGAACAATGAAGGCAAGAGGTGCCATAAGAGATGTTGGAAGAGCACTCGATATGCCATATAACCAAGTAGATATAATAGCTAAAAAAATCCCAATGGAACTAGGGATAACAATAGACAAAGCATTAACTATGAGTAAAGACTTAAAAAAAGAGTACGAAAGTGATGAACAAGTCAAATACTTAATAGATGCTGCAATAGCAGTAGAAGGGCTACCTAGACATTCATCAACACATGCAGCTGGTGTTGTTATATCAAAAGAAGCAGTAGATGATTATGTGCCACTCTATTTACAAGACAAAGGTATATCTACACAATACACAATGGGAACCCTAGAAGAACTAGGGTTATTAAAAATGGACTTCTTAGGACTAAGAACATTAACCGTTATAAGAGATGCAATAGCATTGATTAAAAAAGGAAAAAATATAGAAATAGATTTTCAAAACATGCCATATGAAGACCCAAAAGTATATGAACTAATAAGTAGTGGAAATACATTAGGGATATTTCAACTTGAGAGTCAAGGCATGCGTCAGTTTATGAAAGAACTCCACCCAGATAATTTTGAGGACATCGTAGCCGGAATATCATTATATAGACCAGGCCCAATGGACTCTATTCCTACATATATAAAGAATAAGAAAAAACCAGACAATGTAGCTTATATACATGAAACACTAGAGCCTATATTGGATGTAACATATGGATGTATGGTCTATCAAGAGCAAGTAATGCAGATAGTAAGAGATTTAGCAGGCTATACATATGGTCGTTCAGATCTTGTAAGAAGAGCCATGGGTAAAAAGAAAAAATCAGTAATGGATGAAGAGAGAAAGCATTTCATCTATGGAAAAGATGACGAAGAGGGCAATGTAGAAGTAATGGGATGCGTGAGGAATGGCATACCAGAAAAAGTTGCTGACGAAATATTTAACGATATGAGTGACTTTGCAAATTATGCATTCAATAAATCTCATGCAGCAGCATACGCTGTACTAGCCTTTCAAACAGGGTATTTAAAAGCATACTATCCAATGGAATTTATGGCAGCATTAATGACAAGCGTCATGGGTGAGCCTTCAAAAATAGCACTATATATTAGAAACTGTAAAGAAATGGGTATTGAAGTACTTCCACCCAATGTGAATGATAGCGACGTCACATTTACTGTTGGTGGAGGCAAGATACATTTCAGTATGCAAGCCATTAAAAATGTGGGACACAGTGTAGTAGAAGCCATAGTAAAGGCAAGAAACGAGAAGGGCGAATTCGCCAGTATATTTGAGTTTTTTGATAAAGTAGAGATAGGCGATATAAATAAAAAAGCCATAGAAAGCCTGATAAAGGCAGGTGCATTTGATGATATGGGTGCAAATAGAGCACAGTTACTAGGTGTATATGAAAAACTCGTAGAAGGCACACAAAATATGGCAAAGAAAAATATCGCTGGTCAAATGTCATTATTTCAAACACTAGGTGAGAGTGCAGTAGATAACAGTAGAGATAGAATACTACCAAAAGTTGCAGAGTTTCCTAGTAAAATACTATTAAATATGGAAAAAGAAATGCTAGGCGTATACATAAGTGGACATCCATTAGCAGATTATGAAAATATAATAAGTAAGATAGCCAATGCAAGTACAGAAGAATTGGTCATCAATGAAAATGCAGAAGAGTACGATGAACAAAATGTAATAATTGGTGGTATTGTATTAACCAAAAAGACATTAATAACAAAGAAAAACAATATGATGGCATTTTTAACAATAGAAGATAGTTTTGGTAGTATAGAAATTATAGTTTTTCCAAATGTATATGAGGCATGTAAGGACTATATAAATGAAGATAATATAATTGTAATAAAAGGTAGGGTAAACTATAAAGAAGAAGAAGGATCTAAAATTCTTGCAGAAAAAATACTATCAATAGAGCAAGTAACGGATATTTCTCAAATAAATGACACATTATCACAACAAAAAGTTCACAAATCACCT
>PPCM01000423.1_pt1 | contig 41002 bp, 38 predicted proteins | sample 1555541 | NCBI WGS metagenome assembly PPCM01 (sample SAMN05284479, study PRJNA326546) | Marine sediment metagenome, whole genome shotgun sequencing project. | isolation source: marine sediment | place: Germany: Wadden Sea | collected 2012-09-05
ATGGGTCGTTAACTCAGTTGGTAGAGTATCTGCCTTTTAAGCAGAGAGTCGCTGGTTCGAGCCCAGCACGACCCACCAGCAAACACTCCGAAAAAAAGCCTGCACAGCAGGTCCTATTTTTCAAAATGGCGGTCAAAAGTTTATCACAAAAAAGCTTGACACTAATCAAGTAAACAGATATTCTTGCTAGACGCGCTTTGAAATATATGGGTCGTTAACTCAGTTGGTAGAGTATCTGCCTTTTAAGCAGAGAGTCGCTGGTTCGAGCCCAGCACGACCCACCATTTTAAAAGATTAGGGCATTTCATCTTCAGATGAAATGCCCTTTTTCTATTTTAGAACGATAACTTGATTCAATAATTCACCTTTTCATGGCGAGATGGTCTATGAGCATAATTTTCTAAGGACAACCAGACACCTGCTAACATTATCTGGACTCCAAACAAAAACCCCGCAATCTGTCCCAGATTGCGGGGTTCGCTATTTAAGATAAAGCACCAACACCTAGAATCTATCAAATCCGTCATCCTCTGGAGAGGAACCGCCCGCAGGCAGCATCGGTGTGGATTCGTGTCTGCTCAGCTTAAAGAAAGACATGGCCTGCTGCAGGAGCTGGCCCTGACGGGAAAGCTCTTCAGAGGTGGATGCCATTTCTTCGGATGCGGAAGCATTCTGCTGGATAACAGTGTCGAGCTGCTGAATGGCCTTGTTAATCTGACCAACCCCGGTATTCTGCTCATTACTTGCCGCTGCAATCTCCTGAACCAGTTCTGCGGTTCTACTAATGCTGGGAACCAAGTCCTGAAGCATATCTCCGGCCTTCTCCGCAACAACCACAGAGGAAGAAGACAACTCACTGATCTCGGCAGCAGCAATCCCACTACGCTCTGCAAGCTTCCGAACCTCGGCAGCAACAACGGCAAATCCCTTGCCGTGCTCTCCTGCCCTGGCAGCCTCGATTGCAGCGTTAAGAGCCAGCAGGTTGGTTTGCCGGGCAATTTCTTCGATAATCATAATCTTTTCAGCAATACTCTTCATGGCCAGAACTGCCTCACCTACTGCTTCAGCACTCTGGGATGCCTGTTGCTGAGACTTTTCTGCCACTCCTTCGGTCTGTACGGCGTTTTCAGCATTCTGCTTAATGTTGGCCGCCATCTCTTCCATAGAAGAAGAAACCTCTTCAATGGACGCGGCCTGCTCAGTAGCCCCTTGTGACAAACTCTCAGCTGAAGCAGAAAGCTCCTCACTACCGCTGGCTACACTATCAGAGGCATTATTCACATCACCGACTACATTGCGCAGCCTGTGCACCATACTCCTCATACCGCCAGCCAGCTTACCCAGCTCATCTTTACGCTCCAGCTCCACATCGGCAGAAAGATCACCGTCGCTGACCTTTGATACGAATTCCAGCCCCTTATTCAAGGGACCGAGAATGCCCTGAGCTATAACCCAAGCCATAAGTATACCAATGAGCAAGGCAACCACACTTACGATAATGATCACCTGTCTGGTCTTAGATGCAGCATCAAGCATTTCCTGATCAGTCATGATGTTATCCGCAACGGTCTGTCGAACTTCAGTAAGAAGTCCCTGAACGGCGGTAAGGGCCGGGACGGTTACAGTGGCATAAATATTTGTGGCTTCTGCAAGTATCTTCAACTCCTCTTCATGCCAATTAATCAGCGAATCGATATGGCCCAAAGTCTCCAAAGCATACTTTTCAACGTGATCAGAAAAGTATTGCTGCGCCCCGGCACGGTCCCCACGCCCAAGATATGCATCTAAGGCTTGAACTGTTTCGTGAAGTCTGGTGTGGGGTGCATAGATTTTGTCAAGCAGCGCACCAAACTCTTCGTGCTGGCGGGCCATGGCTTTTATCTTTGCAGAGTACAGCCATTTGCCAAGTCCACACTTATGAGGATCAGCCTGAACAGATATTTTTGTAGTTTTAGGATCCATAAGCTGCTTCAACACGGCGATCATCCAGTTCAGATGATCAGCCTTCTTCTCGCGTAAGAAGCTGCCCAAGCCGGGATCCACATTTTCGTACTTTTCTTGAATCGCAATAGCGGACTTATGCAGCTTATTGTGGTGGGACTCAATCTTTGCAAGCAGGGGTTTGATTTCCGGAACAAGACGCTCTGCTTCTTTGCGTTCTTCACTATAGTACCACTTACCGAAACCGCATTTATGTGGATCAGTTTGCACATCAATTTCATGTACATCCTTATCCGTCAGCAATTTATTGACTTCGTTGGCCCAATTCAAATGGTCTACAATCTTTTGCACAAAATCACCGCGTAGCTTATTCCCTGCAATGACTTCATCAGCATCAAACACTATAGTCCCTATTCCCTTTATGGACCACCCTCCTAATAATACCAATAACAACAAGACTGACCCAAAACCTACAGTAAACTTATAGGCCAGCCTCAAATCCTTCCAACTCATATCACTCTCCCGTGAAAATTCCCCATAAAATACAATGCCAGATCTGGCACCCACATCATATTCACATAAAGTAACACAGACAATCTTCTAAAGGAACAATAAAATCCCCTTTATGTACAGAATCCGCCGCTTCAAGTGCGACTTCGCTTGACTATTTTTGCTCTCAGTTATACTGGTAGGACCAGTAGACAGTAAGATGTCAGACCAACAAAAGAGGATTCCGGGGTCGGACAATAGGTAACACCCCAAAATTGTTATATGTGCGCAAAAATGTTTAAACCCATCAAGAAAGTCAGAGTATCTGAAACAGCAGCCAAACAATTGGAAGAGCTGATACAGAACAAGACTTTTGTTGAAGGCGAACCGCTTCCTTCCGAACGCCAGCTCATGAAAGAGTTGCAGGTTGGAAGAGGGTCTATCCGTGAAGCACTGCGAATCCTCGAGATTAAGGGCTTTATTGAAACCCAGCCCGGTATCGGAGCTTTTGTAAAAAGCTATGAAGGGGATATTTTCAGCCCCCTCTCCACCTGGCTGACTGACAATTACGAAGCTCTGCGCCACTTTTTCGAAGTACGCTCCCTGCTGGAACCCAGCACGGCACGCATGGCTTCCGAGCGGATTTCCGACGAAGACTTTGAGGAACTTTTAAAAACTCACGAAGAATTCAGGAAAACCGTAGAGGAAGAAGACCTGCCCCGGTCAATCATGGTCGATGCGGAATTTCACCGCCTTATCGGCAAAGCCACAGGGAACAAGGTTCTCTCTTCCATAATGGATGCACTTTACAAATCGATGATCGAAGGTTGGAAAGCCCCCTTGAAGATTCCGGGACAGCCCAACAAGAGCCTTAAAGAACACGAAGAAATTCTGGCTGCGATCAAGAATAAAGATGGCGAACTGGCCGCCCGGCTCATGGCCTCCCACTTGAGAGAGGCTTTTAAAGCACTGGGCGATGCCGGCTTGAATAAATAGGCAATGCGCGCTTAGCGGGCATTCCCCGCCGGAAGGTGTGGCAAGCGTACATGCGGTACGGTTGTTTATTAGGCGGGGACACGCATTGCCGCATCGTTAATACAACTCTGGAGAACAACAATATGATGACCAACGAGCAGGAACATCTCCGGCAGATTTTTGCCGAAGCATTGGACCGCGTTGATCCATATAAAATCATCACCAACAGGGTAACCCTCGAAGGCGACATCCTTACTGTTGCCATGGATGAGGGTGATGTGGTGGTTGATCTTCAGGAGTTCGAACGTATTGTCGTTATCGGTGCAGGAAAAGCTACCGCGAAAATGGCACTCGCCATCGAAGAAATTTTGGGATCACGCATTGAATCAGGTCTGATCTCGGTAAAATACGGACACACCGAAGAACTGGAATACATCCGCACCATTGAAGCTGCCCATCCGGTCCCGGACGATAACAGCGTTCGTGCAGCCCGTGAAATAGAAGAACTGGCCTGCTCCACTACCGATAAAACTCTGGTCATCAACCTCATTTCCGGCGGTGGCTCTGCCCTGCTCTCCAGCCCGATGCTTGCCGATGTGGACGGGGAAAAGATCGAAGTAACCCTTGAAGACAAACAGAACACCACCAAAGCCCTGCTGGCCTGCGGTGCTGATATCAGCGAGATCAACTGTATCCGCAAACATCTTTCATCTCTCAAGGGTGGAAGGCTGCTGCGCTGCCTGCGCCCGGCCCGTAGCCTGAACTTCATTCTTTCTGACGTTGTCGGCGACAACCTTGATACCATCGCCTCCGGGCTGACCAGCTATGACCGCTCCACATATTGTGATGCTATGTCCATCATCGACAATTACGAGTTGCGGGACAAAATTCCAGCTCACGTTGTCCGGGTTCTGGAGCTGGGTAACACCGGTAAACTCCTGGAAACTCTTAAGAAAGAAGAGTTCAGTGAAATTAGGGCTGAGAACATCCTCATTGGAACCAACCGCATAGCCCTGCTTGGAGCTCGCGATAAAGCTGAAGAACTGGGATACAATGCAAGGATGCTTACTTCCCGTTTACAGGGTGAAGCTGCTGATGCCGCTGATATGCTCTGGGCTGTGGCTCAGGATGAGCGGGAATGGGAACTGCTGGAAAAGAAACCTGCCTGCATAATCGTAGGCGGTGAAACAGTGGTGACTCTGAAAGGAGACGGCAAGGGCGGCCGTAATCAGGAAATGGCCCTGCAATTTCTTATGCGGCTGGGACAGGATGAGCGGAACGGCGAATCCATCCACTTTCTCGCCGCATCTACCGATGGCAATGACGGCCCCACAGACGCGGCCGGAGGATTTGCCGATCAGGCTGTTCTGGAAAGATCCCGCGAGATGGGAATTTCCATTGCCGAATATTTAAAAAACAATGACTCCTACCACTTCCTTCAAACGGTAGGAGCCTTGTTTAAAACAGGCCCCACCAACACTAACGTTTGCGACGTCCAATTGCTAATCGTTAAGTAATTGGTGGGATTTTCCGCTGAAAAGAGGGCCACTGCCATTCTTCCACTTCCCCAGGTAGTGGTCTTCTTTCCAACTAGGAGCAAGCACTTCCTTTAGCTTTCATTTAATCTGAGCGCAACCTATTCTATCTATTATAATCAGCACTCACTTACCAAGCAGCTGATCAACGCTACAATTCTCTCCTCCCAAACACATAATTATTTATAAATATGTGTTTCAGGGAAATTTTGGTGTATACTGCCAAATATTCCACTCCAGACACTTTTATATTTTTGCTGCGTAAATAACTTTATACCGCATTTAGGGGGAGTTATGAATTATCTTGGCAACATGAAAGTCAGCATTCGTATTGGATTCCTGGCAGCATTTCTACTGTTAATGATGGTTACATCTGTAATACTGGGGCTTAATCTAACCCAGAAATCGAACCTGGGTTTAAAGACTGTCTACCTTGATCGTATTGTGCCTCTGAAACAATTGAAAATCATATCTGACGAATATGCGGTCAATATTGTGGACACATCGCACAAAGTACAGAGTAATGCACTAAACTGGAATCAGGGCATTACAAATATTGATACCGCCCAGAGGCACATCAAAACGGAACTTGATGCCTTTTTGGAAACAGAACTTGTCCCTGAAGAACAAAAATTGATCCAAGAACTAAAGCCCAAACTTGAACGGGCGGACAGATCCATTGCCAACTTAAGGGCCATACTCCAGAACCAGGACGAGCAAAAACTTATCAACTACATACGGGATGATCTTTATCAGGTAATTGACCCGGCCACCGAAGTAATATCAAAACTAATCGACGTTCAGCTTGTGGTAGCCGAAAAGGTATACCGGCATGCTGAATCCGATTATGCAGCCGGCCGTACGCAGATGATCTTGATCATCTGCGCCGCAACCCTTGTTTCCATATTGATTACTATAGTGATCGGCCACTCCATAATGAACCAGTTAGGAGGAGAACCGAGAACAATACAACACATTGCCAGTCGTATTTCTTCCGGTGACCTAACTGCTGCAAGCGAAATAAACCGGGCAAAAGCTAAAGGGGTAAGTCTGGCCATGTTGGAAATCAATGACAGCCTGACCGCTATTTCAACTGAACTTGAAGGGACAGTTGAAAAAATCAGGTTCGGCGATCTGCGCTTCCGGGCTGATGCACAAAAACTTTCCGGTTTCTTTGCCGGAATCATGAAGAATGCTAACAATCTTGCGGATTCTCTAGTGGACTATCTCGACAGCATCGCAAACCCCATAATCTGCATAACAACAGATCAAACCACTATATTCCAAAACAAAACAGCAAGCTCTACGAACCTGACCCCTTCTGCTGATAACAGACAAAAATGCATTGCTCAGCTAAGCAATGGCAAGGCAAACGGACATTTTGAAGAAATCTTTGATGCTAAGGGGCTTAAACTTGAAGCAGATGCAAACCCAGACACAACTATAACTTATACCGGTATCCCCATAACCGATAATGCACAGCAATTGACCGGTGTTTTTGAAATAATCGTTGATCAAACCGAAGTTATCGGCATGCAACGCAAAGTTGCAAGACTGGCAGAGCAAGCTTCTTCTATATCCCAAAGACTCAACTCCTCAGCCGAGTCACTTAGCAGACAGGTAGATGAAGCAAGCCGCGGTGCTGCGACCCAGAGTGAACGGACTGCCGAAACAGCCACTGCAATGGAAGAAATGAACGCAACAGTTGTAGAGGTGGCCCGCAATGCCGGAGAAGCAGCAGAAAACACAGAACTGACCCGGGACAAGGCCTCTACAGGTGCAGATGTGGTCGGTAAGGTGGTTAATGCAATTGAAGATATTCAAAAACAGGCTCAGACTCTGCGCATTGATACCGTCGAAATGGGTCGACAGGCAGAAGGGATCAGCAGCATTATTGAAGTAATCAGCGATATCGCAGACCAGACCAACCTGTTAGCTCTGAACGCAGCCATTGAAGCAGCCCGGGCCGGAGAAGCCGGCAGAGGATTCGCTGTTGTTGCCGATGAAGTGCGTAAGCTTGCTGAAAAAACAATGACTGCGACCACGGAAGTCAATGAAGCGATCACCGCCATCCAGAACTCCAGCCGCACTAACATCCAATCCTCCAAAGCAGCGGTCAAAGCAGTTGAAACCAGCACCGAATTGGCAGCACAGGCCGGAAACGTACTTGAAGAAATAGTCAACTATTCAGACGACTCATCTGAACGGGTACATTCAATAGCAACTGCATCAGAAGAACAATCCGCATCTGCGGAACAGATAACACGGTCAAGCGAAGAAGTTGACCGCATATCTCAGGAAACGAGCAGATCTATGCACGAAGCCGCTAACTCACTAGAAGAGATCGCAGAGATGACCAAGGAACTGGATCAACTGATTCAGGCAATGGTTTCTTAGAGCTTCTGCAATCCATAAAAAACGCGGCCCCGAACGGAGCCGCGTTTTTATATAGGTATCAAATAATTAACTACTGCTTCAATCTCCAGACACCATCCTCTCCACGACAGGCCTTGGCCATAATCTTTTCGCCGCCGTCTTCGGTTATAACGACATCACGACATACCTTGCCCTGATTCATGTAAGCCGGCGCCGGAGTTGCGCTATAGGATTTTCCGGTATCGGGATTGGTCCAGGTTGAAACCTGACCGGAAGGATTGTCCTCTAATGTCTTGGCAACCTGTTTCTCGTCGTACTTATCCCATTCATTACCGACCACATACCCCATAAGAGCCCCGATACCTGCACCGATGGCTGCACCGGAGGCTTTGTTCTTGAAGGTCAGCGCACCGATGGTCGCCCCGGCCAGAGCACCTATCCCGGCCCCGGACTGGGCTTTATTGGCGCAACCTGAGGCTACAAACAAAAAACAGATGATCAGAAAGGGAACAATTTTTTTCATCTCAAATCTCCTTGAAAATTTACTTTGAATCCCGGAAGCACTCCGGTTTAAGAGCTTTTCTTTTAGCAGAAGTTACTGCTGAAGGCATATTTTTCCATGCGTGCAACGGGTTCATGGGCCTACGGTTGGTGAAATCTATGCGACTACCGGTAAAGGCACCAAAATATGGGGGATAAATCAAACCATTCAGCTGCTTGAACGGTGTCCTCTCCTGCCAGCTCCACATGGGACCGGGTAAAACGGAACGGGTCATGGCGGGACCGTATCCGCTCGCCTTTTTTACCGCCCTGCGCATTTCCGAAGGCGAAAACCAATTCGCATTACGCAGAGTTGAGCTGGAAGCCCAAGGCCACATCCTTCCGTGGGTGAAAAAATAAATTGAATGGCGGTTGAGAAAACCGATCAGGACACCGCCTGCGGAAACCCGCACGGCCTCGCTCAGCATCTCTTCCGGTTCGGCGCAGAATTCCAGCACGGTCCAGAGCACGGTAAAATCAAACTCATTATCTGAAAACGGCAGATGCTCGCCGTTACAAAGATAAAGGGAAGCACGGTTGCCCAATCGCTTATGTGCTGCTTCCAGCATAACCGGGGAATGGTCAACTCCGCTGACATCAAAGCCGGCACGATAAAGATGGTCCAAAAAAAGACCTGTTCCGCAGCCGACTTCAAGCAGCTTCCTTTTGCGGCGAGGCCAACTGGAAATAAGATGGTCCATAAGACCGACCTCCTGCTCAAGGGCAAATTTCCCTGCAGGAGTCTTAAACCATGCTTCAAATTTTTCAGCGTCAAAGCCGTCCCAGATCATACTTACCTCAAAGTTTATCGAACAATTCCACCCAGTGTTTAAGGATAAACGCCAAGTATGATCCGGTCAAAGCAAAAAAGTACGCCCGGAACATGGGGGATTCCGGGCGTACTGCGCTGTTAGAGGAGACGAGGTGCAATGACTGTTTTGTGTTAACCTGAGGGGTAGACTGTAATTGGTTAACTAAATCCTTAATATATTCAGGCAGCTTAAAAGTTCCAGCTGCCTACTCTCCGTTGAGTTCTTCGTAGACCTTACCAACCAGCTTTTCACTGGGAGTCAGGGTCTTTTCACCGGGAGTCCAGCGTGCGGGACAGGCTTCTTCCGGATGATCCTTGAGGTAAACGTTGGCTTCGATCTTTCGCAGCAGCTCTGCAGCGTTACGTCCCACGTTGTAGAAGTTGACTTCAGATGAAACCAGCATTCCGTCAGGGTTGATAACGAATGTTCCACGCAGTGCCAGACCGGTGTTGTGGTCATAGACACCGAAGAAGTCGGAAACTTCGCCGGTAGGGTCTGCTGCCATTTTGTACTTCACATTCTGGAGCAGTCTTTCGTCATTTTTCCATGCCAGATGTGTGAACTTGGTATCGGTGGAAACGGAAACCACTTCACAACCGAGTTTTTCCAGTTCAGCGTGCTTATCCGCGAGGTCGGCAAGCTCTGTGGGGCAGACGAATGTAAAATCCGCCGGGTAGAAAAACAGAACCAGCCACTTTCCCGCTTTGCGTATTTCTTCAAACTTAACTTCTGTGAACCCGCAATCTTCGGGGTCATAAGCTTCCATGACGAAATCTGGAATGGTTTCACCGATGGATGCTGAGGAAAGAACTTCTTCGTAAACTTCTGTGCAGCTCATTTTTCTATCTCCTTTGAGAATTTAAATTCAGAATCAATATGGTAATAACATTTTTTTCCTGTCTGTTGAAAGCAGAGTATGAAATTCTTTTTTATGTGTCAACAGTAATCGTAATTTTTATTAATTAACCTCTAAGCTACTGATTTTATGTAAACTGGACATAGATGAAATAGTGTTTAGTTCATTGCATTGAGAAAATATTTTAGGTAATTTCAGGTGATCATCAACCTTATGGAGATATAAATGACCAATATGCACGGCTTTAAAGAAATATCACGTGAACATCTCAGCGAGCTTAACGGCGAAGCCGTTATCTATGAACATGAAAAGACCGGCGGGCGGGTTCTGTCCGTAATTAATAATGATGAAAACAAAACCTTCGGCATCAGCTTCCGCACTCCCCCGGAAAACAGCACCGGGCTGCCGCACATCCTCGAACATTCGGTACTTTGCGGCTCCAAAAAATATCCGGTCAAAGAACCTTTTGTTGAACTTCTAAAATGCTCGTTGCAGACATTTCTCAACGCAATGACCTACCCAGACAAAACCGTTTACCCGGTAGCCAGCCCCAACGAGCAAGATTTCCGCAATCTTGTCGGTGTCTACCTTGATGCGGTATTCTTCCCCAACCTGACTCCCAACACCCTCATGCAGGAAGGCTGGCATTACGTTCCTGAAGAAGACGGAACCCTGAGCTACAAGGGCGTTGTCTTCAATGAAATGAAAGGGGCCTACTCTTCCCCGGACAGCCTGCTTTACGAAGCCACCCAGCACTCACTGTTCCCGGACATCACCTACGGCCTTGATTCAGGAGGTGACCCGGAAGTAATTCCCGAGTTGACCTTTGATGAGTTCATGGACTTTCACGGTAAATACTACCACCCCTCCAATGCCTATGCATTTTTCTACGGGGATGATGACCCTGAACACCGTCTGGTTATGCTCGACGAATATTTTTCCCAGTATGATAAGATCGACCCCAAATCCGAAATAGGAATTCAGGCCCCCTTCACCGCCCCTGTTGCGGTTGAAAAGAAGTACGCCGCATCCGATGACGGAAACCAGAAAGCCATGTTCACCGTCAACTTCGGCATCGGCCGGGACCGTGATTCCATGTCCGATCTTGAACTGAGCGTTCTGGAACAGATTCTCATCGGTCTGCCCTCCTCTCCTCTGCGCAAAGCACTCAATGATTCCGGACTGGGTGAAGATATGGCCGGGGTCGGGCTGGAAAATGAACTGCGTCAGCTCTACTTCTCCACCGGACTGAAAGGAATCGAAGCCGAAGACGGACCCAAAGTTGAAGAACTGGTTTTCTCCACTCTCAAAGAACTCACCGCAACCGGCATTGCACGTGAGGATATTGATGCGGCCCTGAACACCATTGAATTTCATATGCGTGAAAATAACACAGGTTCCTATCCGCGCGGTCTTTCAGTGATGATCACCGCCATGACTTCATGGTTATATGACGAGCATCCACTTGAATACGTGCGTTACGAACAACCTCTGGCAGATCTCAAAGCGCGCATTGAAAAGGGCGAGAAGATTTTCGAACCGCTCATTGAGGAAATTTTCCTGAACAACACCTACCGCTCCTCTGTGCTGCTCCTGCCGGACAGCAATGTCGGACCTGAGCGCGAAGAAAGGGAAAAAGCCGAGCTTGCCGCTGCACGGAAAAGCATGGATGAAGCCGAATATAAAGCCGTGGTCGCCAAAGCTGAAGAACTCCAGAAAGAGCAGGAGGCGCATGACGATCCTGAAGCACTGGCTACCATTCCCCGCCTCAAAGTTTCCGATCTGGACAAGAAAGGTAAGGAGATCGTCTGCGAAGAAAAAGGCGAAATGCTCTATCACGATCTGGATACCAACGGCATTGTCTACCTTGATATGGCCTTTGACTTTGCGGGACTGGAAGACAGGCTGATCCCCTACCTGCCCCTTTTTGGACGGGCACTGGTTCAGACCGGGACCAAATCCACAGATTTCGTGACCATGACCAGACGCATGGCTGCCAAGACCGGTGGAATTTCCCCCTCTTCTCTCGTGAACTCCAAGCATGGCGTGGACGAGAGCTACACCCGTTTCATACTGCGCGGTAAAGCCACAGCCGAGCGCAGCTCAGACCTTTGCTCCATCATGGGCGAGCTGCTCCGCGACGCTTCCCTGGACAACAAGGAGCGCATCCGTCAGCTGGTGCTGGAATCCAAAGCCCGCAAGGAGCAGGCCCTTGTTCCTTCCGGCCACATCATGGCTGCCACCCGCATGAAAGCACGCTTCAACGAAGCCGGATACATCAACGAACTCATGAACGGTATTTCCGGCCTTGAGTTCCTGCGCGAACTTGCCGGACGGGTTGAAAGCGATTTCGATTCCGTGGTTGCCGACCTTGAAGCAATCAGGGCTGCAATCCTCAATCAGGCCAACCTGCTGACCAACGTAACCCTTGATGCCAAGAACTTTGCTTCTGTCGAGAGCACTATTGCCGATATGGTCGGTAATCTGCCCGCAGGCAGCACAGCTTCCGCAACCCGTAACAGACAGGCTTTTTCCAAGGCCGAAGGTCTGTGCATCCCCGCACAGGTCAACTACGTTGCCAAGGGGGCAAATGTTTACGAACATGGTTACGAATATTCCGGCGCTGCCCATGTGATCAGCCGCTACCTGCGTACCGGATACCTCTGGGATAAGGTCCGCGTGCAGGGTGGAGCTTACGGTTCCTTCTCCATGTTCGACCGCTCTTCCGGCAGTTTGAGCTTTGTATCCTACCGCGACCCCAACCTGACCCGCACCCTTGATACCTACGACGGTGTAGCCGATTACCTTAACAATCTCGAAGTTAACAGCGACGAGCTGGAAAAAGCGGTGCTCGGCGGTATCGGTGAGATCGACAGCTACATGCTGCCCGATGCCAAAGGTTTCACCTCCATGGTACGCCACTTGAGCGGCGAAGATGCTGCTTTCCGGCAGGCAATCCGCGAACAGGTTCTCGCTTGCAGTGAGCAGGATTTCCGCAATTTCGCTAAGGCGGCACAGTCCGTGGCTGACAACGGCGATGTAGTTGTTCTCGGCAGCAAAAAAGCCATGGAAGAATCCGGTCTTGATCTGGATCTCGTGGATGTTTTGTAAAATGCCTCCGGCGGCCCTCCGGGGGCCAAAGAAACTTTTTGAAAAAAGTTTCTCTGGACTCTTCAAAAACTTTTAATAGTTTTGAACCGTTATCTGTTTTGAACTAATCTTATAGATCAATAAAAAGAGCGATTTCATACATTTATGAAATCGCTCTTTTCTTTTAACCAACACTAAATATCTCCCGATTGTGGACGATATGATTATTAACCACACACAAAACCATAACCAGTAGAAGTTGAAAAACCACTCCGGGAGGGGAGATGACTTTCGACAGGACTGATAACGACAGCATGCTGCTGTCCTGCACACTCTCGCCAGAAGAACAGGAATACTCATTCAATGAGGAAGATTCCGCTGAACGGCAAGAAAGACTTTCCAAACTCCGCGACCAGATTCGGGCCGGAACCTATCGCCCTGCCATCGGGGAAATTGCCATCAATCTGGTCCGCTCCGAAGCCAAAATCAGCGGTTTTAACTGATTTAAGGCTGTCCCACACCATTTTACTTTACCTTCACGCCACATGCATTTAAACTTCCGGCGTTTGTAACCGGAGGTATGATGTTAGTTGTAATAAATGTGGATGACCTTGGACTGCATCCGGCTGTTCGCCGTGCTGTGGATCGACTTGCCAGATGTGGTGATGGACGCGGGATTGTAACCTCTTCCACAGTCCTTGCCAATGGACCGGATTTATCCGAATCCGTGCTTTTGCAAGACAAGCATGAAGGCTTGGGGCTTGGGGCGCACCTTAACCTGCTGCGCGGCAAACCCATCTCCAACCCGGACCACATCCCCAGCCTTGTGGATGATGACGGTCTGCTTTTCGGCAACTACACATCTCTGCTGCTGCGCTACATAACCGGACGCATCAAGCTTTCTGAAGTGGAGAAGGAATGGTCCGCGCAGGTGGAATACCTGCTCGACCACAAAGTCCGTCTGACCCACTTTGATAGTGAAAAACACATCCATGCCTGGCCCGGACTCTACAATCTAGCCGGAAAAATCGCCAGTAAGTACGGCATTAAATGGATACGCCGCCCCTTCGAATACACGCCTATAAACCGTTTTGATAAAGGCATGCTGCGCACCCGTTTCTTACAACTCTGCCTCGGTGCAAGCTTTCCCGGCAAGGAGCCGCGCACGGCTGATTGCGTCTGGGGAATCGGCGACCAGAAGGAAAATCTGGACCCGCATCTCTTTAAGAAGTACGTCGAAACATATCGACCTGAAATAGTTGAAATCGTCTGCCATCCCGGTCTCCCTGAACATGGTGACGGACCGTTGCCCTCTGAGTTCGGTCCCATGCGGGTGGAAACGCAGTGGAGAGATGAATCAGAATCCCTGCTGCACAAGGAATGGTTGGAAATATTTAAAGAACTGGGGGCTACCCCCGTCAACTACGGGCAGATTGATCCCCGTAGCGGAGAAATCAAATAATGTTAAAAGCTGAAAAATGTGAACGCGAGATTGAGATCAGCATTGTCACTCCCATGCACAACGAAGAAGGTTGCGTGCGTGAATTCCACAAACGCATTACCGCCGCTCTGCAGGGGATGAACACAACTTACGAAATTCTGCTGGTAAATGACGGCTCCACAGACAGCACGGAATCCATCATCCGCGAGCTTGCCGCCGAAGACACCAACATCAAGGGGATCATGCTCGCCCGCAACCGTGGACAATGTACCGCAATCTACGCCGGGATTCAGGAAAGCAAAGGATGCTATGTAGTTATCATGGACGGAGACCTGCAGCACAAACCTGAAGAAGTTCCTTCCTTAATTGAAGAAATACGCAAGGGATACGACCTTGTTTCCGGCTGCCGCACCAACCGTGGCGAATCCATGATCAAACGCAAGCTGCCCAGTAAGATAGCCAACTACCTGATGCGCGCAACCAGCGGCTGTCAGGTGCGCGACATGGGCGGTCTTTCCGTACTCAAGGGTAAACTGGCCCGCTCCATGACCCTGCGCGAAGGTCAGCACAGACTCATTCCCGCGCTGGTTTACGGCATGGGCGGTTCCACTTCCGAAGTACCCATTTCCGCGCCCCCGCGTTTTGCCGGGGAAAGCCACTACGGCCTGGCCCGCTCCATTGACGTGCTTTTCGACATTGTCATGCTCTGGTTCCAATCCTCTTTCAAACAGCGTCCCATATATCTTTTCGGACGCATCAGCCTGGCCATGTTCATGCTCGCATCACTGGTCATGGTCTGGCTGCTTTACGAAAAAGTCTTTTTCGGGGTCCACATGGGAACCCGTCCCCCTTTCATGGGCTGCATCCTGCTCTATCTAAGTTCACTGGGCTTTATGTCCACCGGGTTCATTCTCGAATCTCTGGCTAACACCTATGACGCCGTCATGGGAACCAAGACCTACCAGATACGGGAAGTTGTAGAAAAGGAGTAAGGTAAGCCTCCTGCTGGCTTTCTTAAAACTTGCAATAAAAAACCGGGGCAGTTGAATATTCAACTGCCCCGGTTTTTTATTTGAAACATATTTTAAGCTATAAACCACCATCAACTTCCCATCCTGAGGTAATTTAGGGATACCTTGAGGAATTATTCAGAGGAAGCAGATAAGACAACCCTATTTATTCTTAGCCGGATAAACCAGCAATACAACCCTGCGGTTACGCTTCTGGTTCTCGGGAATGGATTTGCCGTTCTCATCAATATTGGGATAGGCAGGAGCGGTGTCGGCCATGCCAAGAACTTTAATGCGAGACTTGCTGAACCCGTTATCAAGCAGGTAGCGGGCAACCGCACTGGCGCGGGCTGAGGAAAGCTCCCAGTTGGACGGAAACTGTCTTGAGCGCATGGGGATGTTATCCGAGTGCCCTTCTACAACAACGTCATACGGCGACTTGGCGAGTGTCGGGGCAATCTTGCCCAGCACCCTTTTCGCGCCTTGGGTCAGGTCCGCCTTACCGCTGGGGAAGAAAAAACCGCCCTTGAGCACAATAGCGACAGAATCCGGACGCATCTTAATTTTCAGGGCCTTGGATTCACGCCCCACCAACCGGGCCATTTCCAGTTGCATTTCAAAAATATTACGTTGCTTCTCACTGATAACCCTGCGGGCCACCGGAGCACCTTCAAAGGTATCAGCCTCTCCCTTAGGCGGCACGGGCACACCCATGGCTGAAGCAAGGGAATCAGAAACATCCTTATATTTATTCTGATCCACGTCGGCAATAGCCAGCAAAAGCACAAAAAAACAGAGCAACAGAGTCATCATATCTGCCAGAGTAAGGGCCCAGCCGCCCTCTTCTCCGCCCTGCTGAGGCTTTTTTAAACTGAATTCATCCGACATAGTTTACTCCGCCTACTTTTTAGCCTTGACAGTAGCCCACTTACGCGGGGGCAGATAGCCCTTAAGCTTGTCCATTACAATGGCAGAAGGAGTCTTGTCTTTGATGAACAGAATACCGTCCCGGATAACCCGCATCAGCAGGGTAATCTCGTCAATTCTCTTCTCCACCTTAATAGCGATGGGCATGAAAAGCATGTTGGCGAAAAGCGCACCGTAAAGAGTTGTAGTCAGCGCGGTAGCCATGGCCGGACCAATGGCGGCAATATCAGCCCCCATGCCCTGCATCATGGCGATGAGACCGATCAGGGTCCCGATAATACCGAATGCAGGAGACAGGGTGGACATGGTCCGATAAATTCCGGCGGCACTGTATTCCTGCTCATGGTACTGCTGAATGCGGTTATCGAGAATCTCTTTGATTTCCTCTTTGGAATAACCGTCCACAAGCATCTGCAAACCTTCACGCAAAAAATCGTTTTCAATATTTTTCAGGCTACCCTCAAGATGTTCTTCACCTTTGGAGGAAACATCCTTGGAAAGGTTGACGATAACGTTGATGTAGTTTTCGAGGGGCAGTTCATCCGCGCCCATGGCCATCATGAAGACACCAAGCACGCGCATAACCTCACGCAGGGGGTAACAGATAAATGTGGAAGCAATCGTACCACCGCCAACGATAGCGATACCGGGCAGGTTGATAAATACCCCGACCGAATCAGTGGAGGTGTAGGTAGCGACCATGAGAATGGCGATACCGCAAAATATACCGATTATGGTGGCTATATTCACTTCTTATCCCCCCCTTTAATCTCCCGGACCATCTCGAAAAGCTCGGTAAGAACATCTTCCGCCTCGGTCTCATCCACATTGTCGCGCACTTCATCCTGAACGATTTTGGCAATCTTCTTGGCAAGGTTGGCCAGAATTTTCTTGCGCGCGTCATTCTCGGCAATGCTCATCAGCACACCAAGCTTATGGTAACCCAAGCGGGTGAAAACTTCCTTGAGGGTTGCATTGTCCACAAAAACGATGTCCTCAATATCCTCCAGCTCATCAATGGACTTCTTCTTTTTCTTAACCTTGCTGAAATAGTCCGGCTCTTTCTCGGAAGCCCAGTCATTAACCTTATTACGGTCGAACATGAACATGGTCTCCGGAAAATCTTCCTGCCCGATTTTCTTGTAGATAATTTTAGGATCACTATCCAACATCTTGGCGATTTCATAAATATCGACAATCTGCAGCTCGGATGTGGGAGTATAAGCAGTCTGCTGCAATTCCTTAAAAAGATTATTGGCTACTTCAAGAAAGCTGTCCGGGTCGGCGATCTGGATAAAACGATCCGGAAACGCCTTGCCGGTGCGCAGGTCAATGGCATTGAGAATCTTGAGACTTTTAAGCTTATTAATTACTGCGTCGATCTCAGCCTGAGAAACAAGGATTATGTTACGGATGGTCTTGCAGAGTTTGGTGTAATCAAGACCGAGGTCATGGTTGCGTTCCTTGCGGGCCTGTTCCCGGTCCATGCTGATGTGGGTACGATAGGCAAGGTCTAATATATTGCAGATGCTGGTAAAGTTACTGCGGTGTCCCTTGGAGGAAATCATTTCACCGGTACGGGCCAGACGTTTGACCAGCAAACGGGTCATGTACTGGATTGTCCTCGGGCACTGGTCCAGCAGCTTGAGGATGATCTGGTCGGTTAGAATAACCAGATCACAGTACTCGGCTGCTTCGGCATTGGCGGAACGGGCGCCCTTGGAAATGATGCCCATTTCGCCGAAAATTTCGCCTTCTCCGAGCCGGGCAAGGATAATCTTCTCGTTGTTCTGGATCTTGTAGATGTTAACCGCACCCTTCTTGATCATGTAGGCTACGGAACTCTCCTGTCCTTCCTTGAAAATTTCCTGCCCTTTGTAAAAGGACTTGATGTTAGGACTGCTGGCCCCCATTAACGACTCCCTCGGTATTGCCCTGAAACAGGCAAGAAATACGAACTCCCGAAAACAACTGACACCTAAATATCCGACAAATCAACGTGTTGCGCTACGGCAAAATCAACACCTGCGGTTAATAACATATATTAGTTCACAATAAAGAACAATACACCGGAGATTTGCGTTCAAGTATAACACAAATCTATCATCCGTTGCACCTTTTCTATTTACGGGACAGAGGACTCAATCCAAAGGATTTTACCAAGCATTAAAGACCTTACCACTTGAACTAAATCCTGCTAGACTGGACAAGGCGTACATGACCCGATCCGCGAATACACTAACCGGACTTCAGGAACTGATTATGGAATGGAATCTCTTATTCGGACACCTCGCTGTTGTAGGCGGTTTTTTGCTGGCTGCGATACTGGTAATGTCCATCCTGCGTAAGCAGCGCACTTCTTCGGCCGCATTTGCCTGGTTGCTGGCAATCTTCTTTGTTCCCTATGTGGGTGTACCCTTTTATCTGATATTCGGAGGCCGCAAGCTAAAAAGGGACGCCCACACCAAGGCAGACATTCATCTTGAAGTTCAGGAAACCATCCCAGCGGATGACGCCGACCCCATCGATATAATGCTCCGTGAATACGGAATCCCCGGTGCGACCAGCGGCAACTGCCTGCGGCTCTGCCCTACCGGTATTGATATATACAATGAGTTGATCAAACTGATTGAGAATGCAGAACACCAGATTCTGATCACCACCTTCATTCTTTCACGGGATGATGTAGGTAAAGACATTGTAGATAGGCTGGCCCGCAAGGCAGCATCAGGTGTAACTGTCCGTCTGCTGCTGGACGACATAGGCTCCCTGTTCACCACCCGGCGTTTCCTTAAAGAACTTATCGATAACGGCGGAAAAGTGGCTTACTTCATGCCTCTTTTCCGGGCCCCCTTTCACGGAAACAGCAATCTGCGCAATCACCGCAAGATCGCAATCGCCGACCAGACCTATGTGCTGGCCGGTGGAACCAACATCGCCAATGAATACATCGGCCCGGAGCCATGCGAGGACCGCTGGACCGATCTTTCCTTTGTACTGCAGGGCCCTGCGGTACGACATTACATTGAAGTATTTCAATCCGACTGGCTCTTTGCATCCGGTGAAAAGGTCAATATTATCCCCCCCTGCACCAAAGGTTCTGCGGTCAGCGGTGACGGAGTCATGCAGGTTGTTCCTTCCGGCCCTGACGTACCCCGTGATCCGGTGCACGATGCCCTGCTGACTGCCGCTTTCACAGCCGAAAAAAGGCTTTGGATCGTTACCCCCTACTACGTTCCGGATGAGGCTCTGGCCCAGGCCCTGCGTCTCGCAGCCTTACGTGGTGTTGACCTGCGGGTAGTGGTCCCGGCAAAGTCAAACCATTCATTGGCGGACCTTGCGCGCGGTACGCACCTGCGCGATCTGGAGGAATGCGGAGGACGGGTCGTCAAGTACCCGCACATGGTCCATGCCAAAGTCATTGTTGTTGATGACCGTCTAGCGGTTGTCGGATCAGCGAATATGGATATGCGCAGCCTGTTCCTGAATTATGAAATCGTCCTTTTCTCATACTCCGAACAAGACGTCAGACCTGTTAGCGACTGGGTACAAGGACTCATTGACGCAAGTACTGAAGGCACGGTTCCTGTCGGCCCGGTACGCGACACAATTGAAGGTGCGGCAAGACTGGTGGCCCCTCTGCTCTAAGCGGAATTTTTAGACCTGACCAAGCCGGGGATATTTTATAGATATGAGAAAACTGCTTCTGATTTTGATTTCTTCCGCAATCATGCTGCTCGGTAGTGCTGCGGCATCTTTCGCATGGGGTCCGGGTGTCCACATGGCTATCGGCAATGCCGTCCTCTCCAACACGACCGTACTGGCCGACGGAGTCGCCAGACTGCTGCTCTCCAACTCGGCAATATTTCTATACGGCTGCTTGAGCGCAGATATTTTCATAGGCAAAGGCAGTAAAGCCAAAAGACTGCACAGCCACAACTGGGAAACCGGATTCAACCTGCTGGACGAATCTGATGATGAACACCTGAAAGCATACGCACTGGGCTACCTTTCCCATCTGGCAGCGGACATTATTGCCCATAATTATTATGTACCGAACCTGATGCAGCAAGCCCGCTCCGGCAGCAGGCTCAGCCATGTGTACATTGAAATGCTGGCGGATGATCAGGTGAACTGGTCAGCGCAGGAGGCCGCCCGCCTTTTCCGCAAAGCCAACCAGGATGCCGACTTCACTCTCCGCAAACACATGGACGCAAAGAAATTCAGCTTTCTGTTCAAGAAAAAAGTATTTCACCAGACCATAGCCCTGCTGGAATATAAGGCGATCAGCAAATCCCTGAAAGTATCCCAAAAAGTCGTCCCGGCTTTTCAGCAAAACTACCTGCATTCAATTGTTGATTATTCATATCGGGTGGTGGTGGACATGCTCAACTCCCCCAAGGATGGCGTTGCTACAAATTTCGACCCCATCGGCGCGGAGAACATCGCCCTTGCAAAAGGTGCAAACAACTGGAAAACCGCCCTGAAGCGCAATGTTCCATTCGAACCACGCTTCGTGATTGATGAGAAGATTACCAGCCTCGCCAAACTTGGCGGAGTCGCCACCATGCTCAAAAGCTGACCCCTTACCTCGGTCGGCAGGACTGTTTTCAAGTCGTTAAAACTTTCATCACAAAAACACATGAATTTTGTTCTGCATATTTATTTTTTTACACTCTAAAAGTCGGTCCTTTTCGCAATAAGGCAAATTTTGTTCGTATGAATTTGTTTTATATTCTAGCAAAAGCAGCTTTTATGTATATCCAATGCAGTTTTAAAAATATCAATGTTGTAAACTCTGATACAACATCAGCAACACATCAATACTGCATTAACACAAACATATTTAGCAAAAATTACACAGTGCTGGATAATCGATTCCTACTTTTCCGGGTCATTCGTCTGCTTGTCCGCGACTTTACAAAAATGACATTTTTTTGGTTATTTTAAAAATTACCATAAGTATATCAACTATATATCAATTCAACCTTTGTTCCAATATTGTAAAAGGGTGTGTACACCAGACATGCTTGAGAAATTTTTCACCAACGTATTGATTTTAAAATCAACGCTGTCTGAATCCTGACACAGCACTCTCTAAAGCTATTATAAATAAATACAAGACATTGATTTTATATGATAATCTTGAAGTAAAACACTATGAATATTATTTGCCATGTATTTTTAAGTTTTACATTAACAGCTGTTGACTTGCATTGGACTCGGGCATAGGTGGGAATTGTGAACAACGCAAATTGAACCAAATTTTTTTGGAGGAATATAATATGTACGCAATCGGAACCATCAAGGCTTGGGCTGCTACCCGCGCAGCACGCAACGGCGGCGAAGTAAACCACAGCATGCACGCTGTGCTGACCATCGCGACCCTCGGTCTCTGGCTTCCTGTATGGACCGTAGCCGCAATCCGCGAAACCAAAAGCGCACAGATGAGAAGTTCTCTTGTGGACCTGCGCCACATTGAGCGTCTTGAAATCTCCCCCGAATACCGCAGACAGCTCGCGCGCATGTCCCGCTAGGGCAACGCACTCAAATTTACCGGTATAAATTTGAGTTACAGAATAGACATAAGTTTATTTTGTACTGTCAGCTTTCGGAAAATACATCTTTTGCCGCTTTACATGGTAAGGCGGTAAATCTTTAAAAACCCGGTCCCTTGTGATCAGTTGCGAGTGGGCCGGGTATATTTCAAATGAGAATCCATTTCCGTGGTTTCTTTTCTCAGGCAATTTGAATATTCTTTGCCTGCCTTTCTGCTGCTTTGCCTGAAGCAGCTGTCCTGTTTCCCGCGCCAAAAACAGAACCTTGTCTAAAGTCACACGCCACATTCATGTGTCGTGGTCTTGTGCATTTCTAACTTTCCGAGGTTCAACCATGTTTGAATACGATCTTGCCCATTGGACAACCTTCCTTCTCGCCGCCCTGCTGCTCAACATCGCACCGGGACCGGATATGGCCTACATACTCAGCCATACCGTTACCGGAGGACGCAAAGCCGGATTTGCCGCCATGTTCGGAATCTGGTCCGGGGCATTTCTCTATGTAATCCTGACAGCCCTCGGCCTTGCGGCGGTTGTGGCGGCATCAGCAACAGCCTTCAACATCGTCAAATGGGTCGGGGTAATTTATTTGTTCTGGCTGGCCATTGATGCCTTTCGCTCAAAAGGAAGTGCCTTGGACATCAGGAAAAATTCTAATTCGCTGGACACTGCAGCCATCTTCAAGCAGGGCATGTTCATCCATTTGCTCAACCCCAAGGTTGCTACCTTCTTTATCGCTTTCCTGCCGCAATTCGTAGTGCCGGGAGCGGGTCCGGTCTGGGCCCAGCTCATGCTGCACGGAACCCTGATCATCGTCACCGCAGCCTTTGTGGAACCGCCGCTGATCTATGCAGGAGACCGCATCACCGGAAAATTGCGCAACAGCGAAAGATTGCAGGTCTGGCTGGACCGCGCGCTGGGGTCGGTATTCGTGGCTTTCGGGATTAAATTGGCTATGTATGAACGATAGGACACAAACTCTATTCCAATCAAAATGTGCGTCCGGCGTTAATTCACGCCGGACGCTTTTTTCTGAATTATCAACTTCCCCCGAATAATCGGCAACATCAAACCCAAATTCATCTTTAATCTTGAGACGTAAATCATCGTGGGAAATGCATCTCCCTGCATATGCGGCTTCTATGCACTTCTGCCTTGTACCAGTGCACCCACTCACCGCAAATTTTCTTAGGAAATTAAGGACGCATTAATTTTTAAGCTCTATTTCCTAACTGACGTAAAACTTGATGTGCATCTTGAACGTTCTTTTTCCCAAAAGGCTTCCCACCTATCTCCAACTTATCAATTTCAAGAACTAAAATCGCCAGAGATTTAAGGACGTCCTTTAACTGTGGAACACGATAATCATTTAAGTCTTCCCCAAAATCTACTCCATCAAAAATACCACTAAGCCTTTTTATCCATAAGCTATCGTCTTTGTATAAAGTTTCAAATTCAGCGTAGCTAATAACTCTGTAACGTCGAAAAGAATCGGGATTTGGTTTTAAAACCATGTCACCAATAGCTGCTTGCCAATCCCTATAAATCCATGCCTGACGGGGAGAAACTACCCGTATTGCTTTATTAAATGTATCTCGCAATGTTTCATTTGAAATATTAATACAACCTACGACTTGACTAAAATTATCAGCAAGCCCTCTTAAAGCTAAAAATTTGTCTGCATCCGTATTATTATCCTGCTTCATGACACCAAAGACACATCCAATGATATGATCAGTCCTTGCGGCTATACGTTCTATCTCTGTCTTATTCTCAGGCAAGGAAACAGCCCACAGCTTAGCTAATGACTTTACGATATCAGCCTCTGCATGCGACCCATCTGCTAAAGATTTTTCAACACCAGAAACAAGCTCAACTATGGGCACTCTTTGACAGCTTCCATCAAAAAGCAAACTTGCTTGCTCAAGTTTTAAAGCTCTAACCCATCCTAGCAATGATGCCATACGATACAAAGAACTCACGTATTTATATTCGGAAAAATCATTACTTCGGTTCGTTTCTTTCAAATAAGCAAATCGCCCCTCTAAAATCATTTCCTTTAGCCGATAAAAAAGATTTATGCTCGTTACAGACAATGGATATGCGTATATCTCTGTTAACTTCTTTGCACTTTCCTCTTTGCGCTTCTTAGCATCCCAAAAAGGGAAAAGCATATCTTTAGCCAAAATAGTGCAAATTGCCGAACTCGCACCAATAAGTGCTGATACAATTTGAGCTTCCATTCGAATCAACCCCTCGAAATGATATCCGATTAAACATATATATAAAAGCAACACATATGCACTAAATTATAACACTACCTTTGCCAACCCCAACCCCATCTGCTACTTTCCCTTTATCAAGGAGCATAACCATGAAAAAAATTCTACTGACCATATTCGTACTCGCATCATTAATACTCTGCGGCTGCCAGCCGAGGGTTAATTTCTTCCCGGACGGAACCGACCCTCTGCTTGAAAAAGTCCAGCAGGGTGAAGGCGACAACAAGGTACTCGTTATTTCTGTTGATGGAACCATCTCCGCCGAGGGCAAGCGCGGCCTGCTGGGCAGTTCTCCCAGCCTTGTGCAGGAAGTTTCCTCCCGCTTGAAAAAAGCAGCCGAAGACGAGGACATCAAAGCTCTGGTTCTTAAAGTGAACTCCCCCGGCGGCGGGGTTACCGCAAGCGACATTTTATATAATGAAATCGTGCGATTCAAAGAAAAGACCGGAGCCAAAGTAGTGGTATCCATGATGGATGTGGCTGCTTCCGGCGGCTACTATGTCAGCCTGCCCGCCGATCACATCATGGCCCACCCGACAACCCTGACCGGTTCCATCGGGGTAATCTTCATCCGCCCCAAAATTGAAGGGTTGATGGATAAAATCGGTGTTTCCGTGGAAGTATCCAAGTCCGGTCGCAATAAGGACATGGGTTTTCCCTTCAAGCCCGATACACCGGAACAGAAAAAGATCATTGACGGTATCATCAATGATTATGCTGAACGCTTTCAGGGGCTGGTAAAAAAGCACCGCTCAATACCTGAAAACCAATTGAAAACCATATTTACCGCTCAGGTCTTCAGTGCCGAAGGTGCTAAGAAAGCGGGTCTTGTTGACAGCCTCGGCTACCTGCCGGATGCCATTGAACAAGCGTGCAGGCTGGCCGGGATTGCGCAAGACTCTAAAGTGATCACCTATAAACGCAAGAGCTACCCCAACGATACGCTCTACAATTCCGCATCATCACAAGCAGCAGCCCCTGCACTGATCAATATTGATGCCGGGAACCTCATGCCGCCCAAGGCAGGCTTTCATTACCTCTGGCTCCCCGCTGCGGAATAATGATAGTTTCACTGCTTTGCTTTCCGGCAAAAAACATGTATGAACTGCCCGTTTGACCTGATGACAGCAACCCTTAACCGGAGAACCGAATGAAAAAAAACAGACTGATCAAGATATTCATCCTGCTTTTTTCCCTCGCTGTTTTCAGCGCATGCACTCAGGAAACCCAGAACCGTATAGGACGTTCCATTCAGAACTGGACCGGTGTAGACGGAGTTCTTGAAATTTATTCCGGTGGCAAACTGATCAAACGATTCATAAAAATCGACAAGCTTTCCACTGCCTCCGGCACCAAAGAACGCATTCAACGCCCCTACCGATTCGGTTACGGTATCCTTGATGCCAACCTGAACGGTAAAGCGGACCCCGGTGAAAACAAGGTCTACTTTGAATTCAGCGACTACGCCTGCAATTACGTATTCTTTGAAGATCCCAAAGCTAAAAAATAACTATTCCTGCCGGACCATAATGGTCCGGCATTTTTTTGCCATGACAAAATGCATAAGAGCGGCGCGTGCCCTAACAATGACGAACAGGGATAATTCTCTAATCGAGGATTTTGCCCTGATCCATGACGGCAGATGTATCCTTGAAACAGGTACATGGTCCGAACTGAAAAACGATTTTTCAGGAAAAGTGGAAGACCTCGGCGATGTGACCTTGGTTCCTGGACTGATCAATGCCCATGTCCATCTAGAGCTTTCCCATTTGCGCGGCAAAACCGTGCAGGAAAAGGGATTTACTAGCTGGATCAAATCCCTGCTTTCAAACCCGCTTTACGATCTCGACACCGAGGCTGTCCGGAACGCCGTGCAGGAGATGCGCGACTCCGGAACTTTTTTTTGCGTAGACATATCCACCCGCAATTGTGCTCAAGTAGCATCGATCCTTGATGAACTGGGCATGGGCTTCTATGCCTGTTGCGAGGCTATAGGAGTGCAGACCCCCAAAGAAAAGGCCAAATTCTTTCCGCAAAAAGAATTTGAGTACGGACGCGCAGCCGGGTCCGGTCATTCCCTCTACTCCACCGGAGCCGGACTTTTGCAGGGAGTTAAAAAAGCCAACGATGCAGCAGGACTGCCCTTCCCGATCCACCTCGCCGAAAATGCGGAAGAGGATGAAATTGTTGCCCACGGGACCGGAGAATTCGCCGGGATGCTCAAGGGAGCCGGACTGCTGGCTGACTGCGGCAACAAGGGTTTACGGCCAGTTGAATACGCAGAAAAACTTGGATTACTTGATGAATCTACCCTTGCAGTCCATTGTGTTCGGGTTGCGGAAGAAGATATCAGCACCCTCCGCGAACGCAAGATAAATGTCTGCCTTTGCCCCCGCTCCAATACATACATCGGCGAAGGTCGTGGCCCGTGGGAATTAATCCTGAAATCTGGTATAAACACCTGTCTGGGTACGGACAGCATAGCTTCCAACTATGATCTTTCCATGTGGAACGAGCTTGAGTACCTCCTTAAAAATATTAAAATTTCATTACCCCCGGTTGAAGCGCTTGCACTGGTGACCAGCAACAGCGCAAAGGCCCTGAAAATAGATGAATCTTACGGATCTCTGGAAAAGGGTAAACGTGCGGTTTATGCAACCGTTCCCGCCCATCTTGAAGATCTTTTGTTTTAATACTTTTCGCACCGCAACCTAAGAGGAAAACTCATGGAATGGCGACATAAGGATTTGCTGGATGTGACCCAGCTCAGCAAAGATGAAGTGCAGCACGTTTTCGAAACTGCCACTTACTTTCAGGAAATCAACTCCCGTCCGGTAAAAAAAGTACCGACTTTAAAAGGCCATAGTGTGGTCCTTTTTTTTGCCGAACCGAGCACCCGCACAAAAACCTCGTTTGACATGGCCGGAAAACGGCTTTCCTGTGACACCTTCTCCCTTGCCAAAAGCTCCAGCAGCCTGACCAAGGGTGAAACCCTCAAGGATACTGCCCTGACCTTACAGGCCATGAACCCGGACGGTATTGTCATCCGCCACTGGGCCAGCGGCGCAGCGCAGTTTCTTGCCGAACGCCTCGACTGCAGCATCATAAATGCCGGTGACGGTCGCCATGCGCACCCCACTCAAGCCCTGCTCGACGGTTTTACCCTCTATCAGCAATGGGGCTCCCTTGAGGGCAAAACCGTCCTCATTCTCGGAGACATCGCCCACAGCCGCGTAGCACGCTCCAACCTGACCCTGCTCAACAAGATGGGGGCAAAAGTCCGCTTCTGCGGCCCACGCACCCTGCTGCCGCCGTACATCAGAAAATGGCCTGCAGAGGTCTACACCGACATCAACGAAGCCTGCAAAGGCGTTGACGCCATCATGTGTCTGCGCTTGCAGCTGGAACGCCAGCAAGACGGTCTGCTTCCCGATCTGCGCGAATATTCCAACTACTTCGGCCTCGGACATAAGCAGATTGAACAGGCCAACCCGGATGTAAAGATCATGCACCCCGGCCCCATGAACCGCGGTGTTGAAATCAACTCCGAGCTTGCCGACTGCGAAGCCAGCCTCGTGCTTGATCAGGTAGCTTCCGGTGTCGCTACCCGCATGGCGTTACTGTACCTCTACCTCACCCGTAAAAAATAAGGAGAACAAACATGACTCATCCTGAACTTGTTATCCGCAAGGCAGTATGGAAAGGCGAAGAAGTCGATCTCCTTGTTGCTGACGGTAAAATTTTAGAAGTAAAACCTTCATCTGATGAGATGTATGAAGGTGCTGAAATCGTAGCCGCCAAAGGCTTGATGGTTGTCCCCTCCCTTACTGATGTGCATACCCATCTGCGCGAACCGGGTTTTGAATACAAGGAAGACATCGCATCCGGCCTGAAAGCTGCTGCACACGGCGGTTTTTCCAACATCATGTGCATGGCCAACACCGCCCCGGTTAACGATAATTCCGTTGTTACGGATGAAATGCTGCGTAAAGCCAGAGCCGCATTCCCTGAAGGTGGCCCCAGACTTTTCCCCATCGGCGCACTGACCAAGGGATTGAAAGGCGAAGAACTGGCTCCCATGCATGAAATGGCTGATGCCGGATGTGCCGCTTTCTCCAACGACGGCCTCCCGGTCAAAAACAGCGAACTTTTCCGCCGGGCCATGGAATACTGCTCCGATACCGGGAAACCGGTCATCGACCATTGTGAAGACCCTTATCTTGCTCCGGCTGCCGGGGTGAATGAAGGTGAAGTTTCCTCAGTGCTCGGCCTTGCCGCACAGCCCGATGTTGCAGAAGCCGCACAGGTCGCCCGCGATCTGCTCATGGCCGAATATCTGGACCTGCATATCCATCTGGCCCATATCTCCTGCCGCAAATCAGTTGAGCTGATTGCGTGGGCCAAAAAGCGCGGGGTCAAAGTCACCGCTGAGACATGCCCGCACTACCTGCTGCTCACAGAAGAAGCCCTGCATGGTTACAATTCCGACACCAAGGTCAACCCGCCGCTACGCACTGCTGATGATGTCAAAGCATTGCTCGCCGCAATCAAGGACGGGACCATCGACATGTTCGCCACCGATCATGCGCCTCATGCCGCCCATGAAAAAGAAGTGGAATTCATGCACGCACCCTGCGGCATTTCCGGCCTTGATTCAGCGCTATCCCTGACATGGTCACTGGTGGCGAACGGCAAACTCTCCTTCGACGATTTCATCCGCATGTGGACCACCGCCCCTTGCGAAACTTTCAATCTGCCCCTGAACAGCTTCAAGAAAGGTGATCCTGCAGATTTCTTCCTTTTTGATCCCAGTGAAGAATGGGTGCTGGATGCATCAAGCATGCACTCCAAGGGAAAAAACACTCCTTTCCGCGGACAAACCTTGAAAGGACGGGTCATAAGCCATTTCCTTAGTGGCAAAAAAATAGTATGACCTCTTTAACAGACAGTGCATAAGTCTGTTGAGTTAAGGTAAAAACTAATAAATTTATATAGTTGATCTACATCTGCTGCTAAAGTAGCAGGCTGTTTATTTTTGATAAGGAGATTTTAATGAGCGAACCTTTCAAGGACGCGGTGGGAATTTGTAAAACCATCATGCGTAACGGCTATGATGCTTACATTATTAACGAAAGGCTTCAGAAGCTGACCATTGACGATAAAGGTGAAGAAGTCGAACTGGATATTTCCACCGAGCTTGATTTCAAAAAGCTGGCCAAACTGTTCCCAAACATCCAGCCCTCCAATCAGAAGGACATTACCGCTATTTTGAATGAAGGCGGGAACACTTTTTATTTTTACCCCTCTGAAACCAGTAATTCATCTCACCCGGAAGAATGCGTATCCCGCATGACCCCGAGACTGCTCAAAGCCCTTGAGAAAAAGCACCAGATTCCCATGTCTCTGGCCTGCCCGTACATCCCAAAGGCTCAGGATCCTTATGAAGGATTTGCTGAACTCAGCAGCGGTGAAGTTCGTTTGCTTGGTATCCCGGATCAGGCACTCAAAAGCAACTATCTGATGGGCATCAGGGCTTTGCGCTTTGCAGCCAACTATAACCTGCCCATTGAAACAAACACTAAAATCGCGATTATCCGCTCCTGCAAGCGTATTCTCGATTACGTTCCCGTGCCTGAAATCATGGACGAATGGCGCAAGGTTGAATCCGAAAACATGTACGTTTTCGTTTCCCTGCTTTTCGAAACCATGCTCCTGCACGGTCTGATCCCCGAACTTGCAGCTCTTTCCAGACTCACTCAGATTAAGAACAGCAAGACCGGCGAAACCGAGGATGTTTTTACCCACACTCTCGATGTTATGCGCCTCTACCCCGAAGAACTGCCTTACGACTGGTTCGGCGTAGTAGCATGCATGTTCCACGATGTAGGTAAACTCTACACTGCTGAAGAAGTTGACGGACGCTGGCAGTTCCTGCAGCACCACCGTGTAGGCGCAAAAGTGACCAGAAAAATCCTGACCCGCCTCAACTTCCCGCAGGAAGACGTGGATCTCATCTGCGATCTGGTACGTAACCACATGCGCTTCCAGTTCATGCTTACAGATAAAGGTATCCGTAAATTCAAGGCATTGGATGAATATCCCCGTCTTATCGAGATGGTACGTGCGGACATCAAAGCCCGTGACACCACCTATAAAGAGTTCAACCATAATATGAAAATGCTTGAACGCGCAGATATTCCTGAAGAAGCTCTTGATCCATTCCTCAACGGTAACGAGATCATGCAGCACACCGGACTCAAGCCCGGTCCCGGCGTCGGTATCATCCGCGAATCCCTGCTTAAAGCGCAGATTTCAGGCGATGTAACCAACATGGAAGAAGCCATTGAATACGTCATTGAGCAGGCCAAGAAATCTTAAGCCTAGTTACAATATCTACAAGAAAAGCCTCTGGAACATATGTTTCCAGAGGCTTTTTTTTACATACAAATCTGTAGAAGAAAACCATACAAAGAATCTTGATCTCTACAATATATTACTTCACTGCAAATAATTCTCATTGACTTATGCAACACCTAAGATATTGTTTGTTACAAATAGCAACACAAACAGCAAAAACGTAGATACTTTGTAAACAACAGAGGTTTTCTTAATATATGAGCCAGAACAACATTAATTCAGATAACGATATTTCCGCAACTCCGAATCAGGAACAGCAAACAGATTTCAACAGCATTGATGAAATATCAACATCAAATAATGAGAACCTGACACAATTTAACTCTGGCCATGAGAATCTACCACACAACATTGAAACACTCGGCAATCCGCTTGCGCACGAAATCAACCAACCATTAGGTGGAGCCGATGCCCTGAGCCCCAATTTCACCGAAAGCTCCACAAATACTCCCGGCGGATCGAATCCCGGAATTTATTCCGGTCCTACCATTCACAATGGAAATGACTTCAATGATCATGGTTCCCGCTACGGCGGTATCCTCAGTCCTGCCCTCGGTATTCTCAACCCCGGGGAACAAAGCCTTGCTGACATCCAGCAGTTTGAACCGAAATTTCTAGACACTCCCCCGCAGCCGGACACCAAATCTGAAGCAGAACCGGAAGTTACCAGAGCTGACAATGAAAATGAGATCAGTTCTGACAACGTTGAGCAAACAAGTGGGGAAAATTCCAATTCCGAATCTGAATCAACATTCATAACTCCTCTGATTCCTACTGTGCAGCCGCTCGTTCAGTTTAATGATCGCATCGGTGTTGTGAAACAGCCGATAGCAGAAGTTAAGATTTCCGAGCCTGTAAAAATTGAAACTCCCACTGATCCTATTCCTGAGCCGGAAAAACCGACCCCGAAACCGGAGCCGCAACCTATTCCAAAGCCGACCCCGACTCCCATACCTGAGCCGGAACCGACACCGGAGCCTACACCAACTCCTACACCGACACCGGAACCGGAACCGGAAAAAATCACTGTAATAAACGGTACAGACGGTCCTGACACGCTTAACGGTTATGATCACTCCACCACTATTTACGGTAAAGCCGGGAACGATACGATTACCGGAAAAAGTTCTATCGATACCCTTTATGGCGACGAAGGCGACGACCTGATAATCCCCGGACTCAACAACAATGATGTGGTGGATGGAGGAGACGGATCTGACACTGTATCTTTCACCGGTATCACCAATGATATAAACATCACCCTCAGCAGTTCTTCCAGTACTGCAACGATCGAAGATGGAACTGGAGCGGTAGCATACACCGTTAGTCTGGAAAGCATTGAAAATGCTATTGGTGGATCAGGAGACGATTATATCAGGGGGACAACAGGCTCCAACACCATTAAGGGCGGAGATGGGGACGATTCCATCTATAGTAACTACGGCAGTGACCTATTGTACGGAGGAGCCGGTAATGACACCATTTATGGTAGAGCCGGTACGAACACCATTTATGGCGAAGAAGGCAACGATTACCTTACTGACGGCAGCAACAACGACTACATCAGCGGTGGATCAGGAGACGATATTATTTCTATTAACCTCGGTGTTGATACTGCTTTCGGCGGAGAGGGTAATGATAAAATTTACGTGTACTGGGACAAAGCATATGTGTATGCGGGAGCAGGCGATGACAAGGTAATCCTGGCTGATGCCACAGGTCCATTTGCCGCCGCCAACGCAACAATTGAAGGTGGCGCTGGAGAAGACACCTTATATGGAGGTGGTGTTAGTGACTACATCTGGGGCGGTGCAGACGATGATACCATTGACGGCAAAAAAGGGAACGATACTCTTTACGGTGACGATGGTAATGACTCCATAGACGGAGGTCAGGGCAATGACTTTTTTTTGCCGGAAGCGGAAACGATAATATCGACGGCGGCAGTGACACAGACACATTGAGCTATATCAATGCCACAGGGAGTATCACTATAAATCTTGAGACCGGTAATGCGACCGGATGGGGAACGGATACCATCAGTCATATCGAATCCATTATCGGTTCAAATCAGGATGATAACATTACCGCAAACAATTCCGGCACTGAATCGATCACCGGTGGGCAAGGTGCGGACACAATTAATCTGAACAACTTAAGCACCAGCAAGTTATATTACAACGCAACCAACGAAGGTGGCGACCACATCACTAATTTCGATTCTGGAACCGACAACTTCAACTTTGCATCCTCAGGGGGCTTTTCCGACACAGCCGGATTCAAATCCTTCAATACTGACGCTGCCGGGGACGTATACGATGGCACAAATGCCGGAATCGGCAATAGCAACCCGACATTTGTGTACGACGATCACGCCAACCAACTCTGGTACGATTCCAATGGAGATGACGCCGGAGGCGCTACTCTGATCAGCACCATCGACAGTGGTGATGATGTTGTTTCCGGGGACATTTCCGTACACTGATTAACTCTAAACTATACCACCAAAAAAGCGCCCTGCCGAACCAGTCGACAGGGCGCTTTCTATTGCATTTCAAACTTCACTAAAATTCACAAATATCTCTTTCCATATCATTACGCAGGTGGCCCTGCCCGGTGGATTCGAGAACCGCACGCCAGTAATCGGAACGAATGTTCAGCTTCTTGCGCTTGATGGTTACCAGATTCAAAGGCAGATGTACGTACCGGGCCTGCAAGCGGCTGACGACCATTCCGGTCTTTCCGGCCATGGCTGCGTGGACTGCATGCTGACCTAAGAAACCACAATAAACGCAGTCATTGGCATTGGCAGGAACCGAACGGATAATATAACTGGGGTCGATGAATTTGAGGGTAATATCTTTACCGACCTCATTAAAATATTCCTTGATGCGGCGAATGATCAGGGTACAGACATCACAGAGAACCGGGTTCCCGGAAGCGTCCTTTTCCCCGGTATATTCGCACTGCTCCTGCCCTGCTCCCTCTGCGCAGACAATAACTGCATGCTGCCGTTCTTCCAGACGTTTTTCGAGGGAACGCAGCAAACCGTATTCCCCGTCAAACTCAAAAGGATGCTCCGGCACAAGAACGAAGTTAACGTCTTTAAGCGCCAAAGTGGCCTGTGCGGCGATAAAACCGGATTCACGCCCCATAAGCTTAACCAGACCGATACCGTTAACCACACCCACGGATTCAACATGGGCGGACATGATAGCCTCGGTGGCCTTGTCTACTGCGGTATCAAAACCAAAAGACTTGGTAACAAAGCTGATGTCGTTATCAATGGTCTTGGGAACCCCGATAATTGAAATCCTGATGCGGCGTTTTTCAACCTCTTCCACAATTTTCTGGGCCGCACGCATGGTCCCGTCACCGCCGATCATAAACAGCACGGAAATATTCATCCGCTCAAGAGCATCAACAACTTCTTCAGGGTCCTGCGGTCCACGTGAAGATCCGAGAATGGTTCCGCCGAACTGATGAATATTGGCAACTTTATCAGCTGTCAGTTCAACAACATCATGCCCGTACTTGGGAATGAACCCCTGAAGCCCAAATTTGATGCCGATAACCGATGGAACTTTATAAAGATAGTGAGCCTCAAGCACAATTGACCTGATGACATCATTCAGGCCGGGACACAAACCGCCGCAAGTCACAACCGCGCATTTGGTTTTGGAAGGATCAAAATATGTAAAAGCCCTCGGGCCGGCCTTTTCGAATTCCTGATAAACATCGTTATCAGAAGAGGAATCCATCTCCTCCTCAGCAAGGTTGACCAGAGTCCTTTCCTTATCCTCAATAAATACGCAACGTTTGAGAGGGGAAGGTATTTTTGCCTTGCCCAGAACCGGAATTTCAGTATTGATCTGCTGAGTCTTGTCTGCCTTTTTAACCATTTGAAACCTCCTGCGGAACACACGGGCTCCACCAGTCGTAAATAGCAGTTATTTTACTTCATCTTCTGTCAGCGGGACCCATTCTGCAGGGCTGTCCGCCAGAACGGATTTACGTATGGGCAATTCCAACGGATGGGGGTCCTGACGGCCATTTCTTCCGGAATTTTCCCACCAGAGATAAAAGCCCTTGTCCTCGATATGCCTGCCGTAAAGGAGCATGGTTCCTCGCTGGCAGATGAGGTCATAAAGGCGGAAATTCTTCTTGCCTGCTTTATAAACACCCTTGCGGGCTGAAATTAATTTCCAATCATCAGCTTCAGCACCACTTATTTCTTTACCGTCCAGAACACTATAGTAACGGGTTTCCCGGTCAAGATCACGCACCCGAAGCAACTTTTTTGATTCTGAATAGGAAACAATAAACATAGGCATGCCCAGATGCTCGGTAATTTTCCAGCGATCCACCCCGGTAGAATACACCAATCCGCCGTTATGTTTATATATCCATGAAGGCTCCTGCTCAAGGGCTTCAGATTTCTTTACCGTTCCCCTTTTTCGCAGATCCCAGTAAACCTCGCTGCCGTTATCACGGGTCAGACAAACCACGTACCCGGCCATTCTGGCATTTGCAAAAGGACCGCCGGGCACTTGATCCGAAGACAGACTCGTCTGGTTCTTCATGCCCTGCTTGATAATTTTTCCTGAAGCTTCAACGGCAATCAACACCCCCTGCCCCGGAGTATAGCCGAGAAAAAGAGGTGTCCCTTCCATGATTGAAACTTCATGAAGCGGACCGGAAACAGGACCGCAGAGCAAGGCATTAAAACTATCAATCAGGCCTATCCAGTCACCTGAGCGGGAGAGGGCCATCATTCTCACCGGGCCATGTTCCAACGGCAGCTCTCCGGGAATTCGTTCACACTGCCTGAGGTCAAAAACATAAATATTATTACCGTCTTTACCAGTCGCAGCAATTGTAGGACTTCCGGGACCATACCCGGTCTGCAATGCTCCGCCACCTCCGGGCAAACGGAGTTTGCGACACCTGTGACTGCTCCAGACCCTGATGGTTCCGTCATAAAGAGCTGCGGCAAGCCCTTCTTCATTTCCGGCATAAGAAGAAACTCCACCGGCTATAATCGGCAGGGCTTTTTCTCTTACTACGGAGACATAAACCTTGTCTTCCAGACCTGATAAAGGAGGTTCATACAGTTTGCTGGTACTTACATACTTTTTTTTCAGCAGCTTGGAGACATAACCCTTTAACGATTTGGTCGTTCCCTTTTCCAGCTGAGCGGGGACACCGATATAAGCCTGCCCCACTCTTTCACGGGATGCAGCTTCACCATCCCCCGGATTACCGACGGTAAAAACCAATAAGGCCAGAGCAGCAAACCCGGCCTTGTAATGTTTAAAAATCATCCCTCGTTTCCCTTAATTTTCCTGCTCTGCAAGGAGATACGCTCAACTATACTTTTATAGTATTCATCTTCCTCACCAATGGCTATTTCTTTGCCGCGCGTATTTTTTATGCGCTCAAAAAGCAGATTAACCTTCTGCATCTGCTTGTAACGTTCCTTTTCATCTTCCATATATTCAAGCAAATCAAGGGCAGAATGAATATCTTTTCTAAGCTGGACTTCCGGAGGCAGATATCCGCCGTTCTTTAAGGCCTTGTAGGCCATGCGCAATTCAGCCGGAATCATGGAGTCATCTTCAAGTTCAAGCGGCTTTCCTTTTCCGGGAAGATCCTTGAAATCTCCCTTGCGCTCGGCTTCCTGAATTCGTGATTCAGCTATGGCAGCAATAAAATACACTATTCAGCCACCCTTGCGGAATCTCTGTCCACACTGAAACCGTCTATCCATGCGGCGGTTTTCTGCATCATACCTTCGACAGCATGCTGCGCTGCCGCTGCGATGCCTTCCCCGCTTACGGATTTAACAGGTGCTTCATATTCTATAAGCCTGCGGGCAAGTAATTCCTTACCGCTGCTGTCCCAAAGAGAATAATGAACAGCGACCATAAACCTATCGTCTCCGCTACGCTGAAGCTCAAAGGAAGTAATTACACCCGAAAGCACTAGATCCCTCTCAATACCGGGACGGTACGGGGTGACGACTTCATGGCTTTCCATACAGTTCAAAGCAGGGCCGGCAATCAGATCCAGAACTTCAGCCGGGGTTCCTTCCCAGCTCCAGCGGAAGTCGGGCTTCAACACCTGCCCTTTCGCAATAATTACAGTCTCACGGTCCAAAGCCGGAAGGCTGATGAAACGTTTCAGGGCCAGACGCTGCATATCGGGGTCTACCTTGTCGCAACCGTTTTTGTAACTCTCGCCACCTACCCGCAGATAGGAAGACTGCACCGACTTTCCGCCGATACACCCGGCAGAGGCTAACAGCAAAACCAGAACGGTAACGGAAATAATTCTATTAATCATTTTCAGCTCCCTGCGGCGGATTTAATACCTGCCACGGACGTTCACGCAATGAGCGGGCCAGACGATTCATTTCGCGGGAAAGACGATTGATATTGATAAGTATGATTTCCAACTCTTCCTGATCGTACTCAACATTACGGCGCAGGTCAGCGGTCAAACCTTCGATACTGTCCACTGCCCGAGACACATCCGCACCCACACCGCTCAGGGTAACACTCATGTCTCCCTGCAAAGCAGCTATGGCTGTTTCCACTTTCTGCAAAGTGTCAGTAAGCTCCATAGTCAGGGCTGTAATATTCTTTGAGCCGGTGTTCATGGCACCTGCACCGGAGCGGGCCAGATTAGTCCACTCATTCCTGAAAGTAACCAGTGTTGCGTTCGTTTCAGCAAGCACATCAGGAGCCATTTTTAAACTTTTTCCGATGTTGGACATGTTCTCAGGGGAAAAGAGCCTCTCAAAGGCATTTACGGCCCTTTCCAGCTGAGGAGTCAATGCGGCCACACTTCGACCCATCTGGGCGGCAACTTCGTTCATGCTCATGATAACTGCCGAGGGCATGGAATCGCCATCAGCCAATTTTGGACCGGCCTCACTGCGCAATTCCAACAGGATGTAATTATCCCCCACCAGACCTTTCTGAGTGACCATGGCGACCGTCCCCCGGTAAAGGGGAAAATCCCGGTCCACATTGATGATCACAGAAATCCGGCCGGGATTATCAGTGTCCACAGTTATGGAATCAACCTTCCCCACACTCAGGCCTGCATATTTGACCGGTCGTCCCGGAGTCAGGTCTTTTACATTGCGGAACAGTATTTTGTACTGCGAGTAATCGGAAAAGAAATCATGCCCTCCCAGAAAAACAATAAACATGCCGAGCACAGCAAGCCCCGCCAGCACGGCCAAAGCGGCCTTGATCATATCTGCAGCAGAGCTGCGCGGATTGAGTACCATTACATATCTCCTGTAATCAGGCCCGGCTGCGGAACTTCACGGCCCGTTCCATACCGGGATCAATTTCTGTAGGCCTACGCTCAAGAAAGTCGATTATGTATTCATCTTCGGAATGCTTAAGCCCTTCAAGATCGCCCTGATAAAGACAACGCCCCTGATGCAGGACAACCACATGGTCGGCAATGTTGAACAAACTATCCAGATCATGAGTGACCACCACGATGGTCACATTGAAAGTTTCCTTGAGCTTGAGAATCAACTGGTCAAGGTCGGCAGCGGTGATCGGGTCCAGACCGGAAGAAGGCTCATCACAAAGCAGGGTCGTGGGGTCCATAACCATAGCCCGGGCAAGCCCTGCCCTTTTACGCATCCCCCCGGAAAGCTGGTTGGGGAAATAGTGCATAAAATCACCCAGCCCGACCATGCGCAACTTCATGAGCACAACTTCCTCGATGATCGAATCGGGAAGCTCGGTATGCTCCTGCATGGGCAGGGCAACGTTCTCACCTAAAGTCAGTGATCCAAGCATGGCCCCGTCCTGAAACAGAACCCCCATGCGGGTTCTGATCAGCTTGTATTCCTGCTCATCCTTCAATGCGGTCAGATTGGTATCACCCAAAAATATTTCCCCGGAGACCGGGACATTCAAGCCCAGAATATGACGCAGCAGAGTGGATTTACCACACCCGGAGCCGCCAAGGATCACGCTGATCTTTCCGGCTGGAAGCACAGCATTCAAATCCCTCATAAGCACCTTGCCCGGATATCCGAGGCTAAGCTTCTGCAATGTTATGTCCTGTGCATACCTTGATAATTTCATGAGCGTTACCGGAAAAGGAAGTTGAGAGCCGTAAAAAAAAGGTCCAACAAGATTATCATGAATATGGAAATGACAACAGAATTTGTAGTCTTGCGTCCAACATCCGCTGCACCTTCGCGGGCCAGAAAACCCTGCCAGCAACCAATAATCGTGATGGCTACAGCAAAGCCCCCGGCCTTAACCAAGCCGGCCAGAACGTCATGCAGTTTAAGAAATTCAACTGAATTATTGAAATATGTAGTTTCATTAATCCCCAGGGCAATGGCGGAAAAGGCCCCGCCGGAAAAGATACCCACAAAATCTGCCCAGACTGTCAGACAGGGAACCATGATCAACATGGCAATCATTTTGGGAACTACAAGGAAACGGACCGGTTCGATACCCATGACTTCGAGGGCATCAATCTCCTCGGATATCTGCATGGTTGCGATTTCGGCGGTGAAGGCAGCACCGGAACGGCCGGTAACGATTATGGCGGTGAGCAAAGGTCCAAGCTCACGGATGATGGTCACGCCGACGAGGTTGGCGACATAGCTGATGGCCCCGACTTTTTCCAGTTGCTGAGCGGACTGGAGGGCCAGAATGATTCCCGTACAAGCAGAAATGACGCTGACGATGGGAATGGAATCAGCTCCCACGGACGCAAGGTCGCGCAGAAGCCTTTTGCGGTAGAATGATTTTTTCTTTCCGGTCTTGAAACGCAGGCAGCCGAGGAGTCTGGAAACCATCCATGCAAGTACCTGCAATCCATTCATTCCTGATAACTCCTTTCCAGACCGGCCTGAAAAATATCTAGGCTAAACCGAACAGCGACTTGACCTGTGTGAGATTCAAAAGCCGGTCGACCTGATCGGTAACCGCAATAATTTTTACCGTCCGGCTGTCTTTGACCAGCATCCGGCGTAATTCGATAAGTGAAGCAAGGCCGGAGCTGTCGAGATATTCAAGCTCGGAAAGGTCTACGCTCACTTCTCCCGAGGTCTGCTTCACAAAATTATGCATTTCATCGCGCAGCTCAGGTGTTCCGGTAAAATCAACTTCACCGATAATTTTTATCAGAGAATCTTCCTGAGAAGACTCCATCTTCCAACCTTTACCCATAAAAATCTCCTTGAACTATATCTTCAAAGACCGGTCTCAGGCCCTAAATATTTCAACCACAGTTGTGTCATCATTGGGAGGGGTATCCCCTCTCCAATCTGCAACGGCTTTTAGCAGAGTCTCGCCGGCCAGCGGCACACCGCTCCGGCGGAGAGTCTCTTCCATGCGCTCTTCCCCGAAGAATTTTCCTTCGGCGTCTCTTGCTTCATCAACCCCGTCACTGACGATGATCAGTGATTGCCCTTTCTCAAGTGTTATCTCGCTGGTTTCAAACTCACCGTCATCAAGGATACCCACGGGTAGTCCAAATGTTTTTTCGATGGGATCAGCCTTACCTTCACTTATTAACAACGGCGGTGGATGTCCCGCCATGGCATATTCACATTTTCCAGTTTCAGGCACATAGCGCAGCAAAGCCATAGTGGCGAATACTTCACCGTTCATAAATTCATATGCCCCGGCATTGACGGCCTTGAGCATTGCCCCCGGTTCCCTTTCATTTAAGGCCTCGGCCCTGATTCTGGTCCACAACGCCGACATAATCAAAGCGGCAGGCAACCCTTTACCGGATACATCTGCCACATAAATATACCAGCTTCCGTCTGAATTGGGTATAAAATCATACAAATCTCCGCCAACGAATTGAGCCGGAACAGAACTGCCCCAGATAAGATTGCCGCCTTCCAATTCCGGCTGACGGGGATTGAACTGCTTCTGTATACGAGCGGCTGCTTCAAGCTGGGTTTCGAATTTCTGCTGATTAAGACGCTGTATCATCAGCTCGGACCGAACAAGGGCTACCCCGGCCAGATGTCCGAAACTTTCGAGAAGTTCTTCGTCCTCCTGACCAAAGCAGTCTTTATCAACCGAGTTCAAGACCTGAACAACCCCCAACAATTTATCCTGATGGATGATCGGTGTGCAGAGAATGCATCTGGTCCTGAACCCTGACTTCTTATCAGCAACTTTTGAAAAGCGGTCATCATTCTGGGCATCGGTTACGTTAAGTGCCTGACGTTTCTCAGCCACCCACCCGGCAATCCCTTGACCCATGGGCAGCTCAAATCCGGTCTTCAGGTTCTTCATCGCCTTATCACCAAGCACATCATTCATTGCCCAGGCGAACTCAAGCACATTCTTCGGTTCATTATAGAGAAGGATTGATGAAGCCTCGGCACCGGTAACATCCTGTGCAAGCCTCAGTAATTGAGGCAGCAGATCAACCAAAGATTCAATATTTGCCAGGACCTGATTGGCCTGAATCAATTTCTTCAACCTGTTAGCCTGCGTGTTCAAAACTCCTCCCGAATCAAAGTGCTGATATTTTAATACTGGCGAAAGAGATTACACCATTTCATTATGATTTGAAATTATACACTGATCATTTGCTCCAGACATTCACTTCCGGCTTGGGCCAGTTGCGAACTGCCTCGGCAAGTTCATCAACAGATGCAGTGGCGGCACCAACCTGCCCGACCACGATACCGGCGGCATAGTTTGCCAGCACAGCGGAAGTCAGCGGATCAAGACCC
>PPCM01000424.1_pt1 | contig 40959 bp, 24 predicted proteins | sample 1555541 | NCBI WGS metagenome assembly PPCM01 (sample SAMN05284479, study PRJNA326546) | Marine sediment metagenome, whole genome shotgun sequencing project. | isolation source: marine sediment | place: Germany: Wadden Sea | collected 2012-09-05
GCTGGGCGCCCTTGGGTTTTCCGGTGGTGCCGCTGGTGTACATGAGGAACAGGGGATCCTCGGCGTTCATCTGTTCGGGCTCGATCCTTCTGCCGTAATAATCGGGCAGAAGCTCGTTCACGAAGTAGTCGCGCCCTTCCACCATTGGGGTGGGGCTCGAGGATTTACCTGCATAGCGCTGCCATACCAGGACCTGGTCCACCACCTGGCCGTCGGCGGCCGCGATGGAGACGGACTCGTCGGAGTTCTTCTTGTGATCCAGGAGGGTGCCGCTCCTGTAGTAGGCGTCCGTGGTGATGAGGACCCGGCTTCCGGAGTCCACGATCCTGTCGGCGCAGGCGGAAGAGGAGAAACCGCCGAATACCACCGAGTGGATCACGCCCAGCCTTGCGCAGGCCAGCATGGTGATGGGAAGCTCCGCGCTCATGGGCATATGGATGGTGACCCGGTCGCCCCTCTTGAGTTTTCCGAAATCACGGAGCAGGGCTGCGAACTCGTTGACCCTGACGTAGAGCTCCTGGTAGGTGATGTGCTCCACCTTCTCCTCTTCGAGCTCGGGCACGAAGTGGATGGCGGTCTTGTTACGGTTCTTTTCAAGGTGGCGGTCCACGCAGTTGTAGCTGGCGTTGATCTTGCCGCCCACGAACCACTTCCAGCAGGGGGCGTCGCTGGTGTCGAGGGTCTGGTCCCAGTACTTGTACCAGGAGAGAAGGTCGGCGTACTCCTTGAAGCATTCGGGGAAATTGTCAAGGCTGAACCGGTCGTAGATGGATTCATCGGTCATGTTGGCCTGGGCGATGAACTTTCCGGGGGGGTGGTAGTAATCTTCTTCTTGCCAGTGAACAGCGATCTGAGCTTCATTGGTTTCGACAGCGTCTTTTTCCGACATTCTTGAATCTCCTTAATCTTGTTGTTGGCATCTATTTGCTTTGAAAGCTTCTGAAAGTCGTATGGTATTGCTTCATATCCGTTTTAAGGGGTTCCCCGGGGTCGCCCCCGGGAAAACCCGCGTGGGGGTGCAATTTCAGCTTTTAATCTGCTCGCCGGTAAGCTCGTCCTCATGGGTGGGCCGCTTGGTGAGCTGGGCCAGGATCACGCCGGCCACGAGCAGGGCGCCCGAGAGGTAGAAGGCGTAGTTGAGGCTTCCGGTGATATCCTCGATGGTGCCGGCCAGCCTCGTGACGAATACGCCCAGGCCCCAGCCGATAAAGACCAGGCCGTAGTTGAACCCGAGGTTCTTGGGGCCGTAGAAGTCGGCCACGAATGAGGGCAGAAGGGCCAGTCCGCCGCCGTACTGCCAGTATGCGATGCCCACGACCAGGAAGAGCAAAAAGAGGTTCTGGCTCTTGATCACCATGGGCAGGGAGAAGAGGCAGAGTGCCGATACGCCGCAGTTCAGGCAGTATGCGTTGAGCCTGCCGATCTTATCCGAGTACCAGCCGGTGCCGATACGGCCGGAGGCGTTCACGAATCCGCCGAAGGATACCAGGAGCCATGCGTTGGCCGCGAAAAAGGGCATGTTCTTGGCGGCCGATACCATCATCCCCTTGGCGTTTCCGATGATCAGGAGGCCGGACTGGGTGGTGAGGATGAACATGAAGGCCAGGGCGAAGAACTGCCAGGTCTTGACCATCTCGGCCGCCGTCCAGTCCCTTTTGGTGGAGGCCGCCTGCTGGGCCGCCGTTGCCGCAACCTTGGGTCCCGGCGCCACATACCCTTCGGGGGGCGTGTTCAGGAGCTGACCGGCGACAAGGACCACCACGCAGAAGAACCCGCCGAGTCCCACGAAGCTTCCCGTGATGCCGTATTTATCCACGAGGTACTGGCCCAGGTAGCCGATATAGAGGGCCGCGCCGCCGTAGCCCGCAACAACGAGCCCCGCGATGGAGCCGCGCCTGTGGGGGCCGAACCACTTGAGGGCCGCCGGCGTGGGGGCCGCGTAGCCCATGCCCATGCCGAAGCCGCCGATGATGCCGAAGCCAAGGATCAGCCCCGTATAGCTCTTCATGAGGCCCGCGATGATGCAGCCGCCGGCCAGGAGAAGTCCGCCCACGGTGGCGCCCACCTTGGGGCTGTACTTGTCCTGGATCCTGCCGCCCGGGATCATCATCAGGGCAAAGGCGATCACGCAGATGGTGAACGGCGTCGCCGCCTGGGCGTTGGTGAGGTAAACCCATCCCTCGTTCAACCCGCCCATGGGTTGTCCGGCCTTGGCAACGTCCACCAGGGCCGACTTCCAGATGCTCCAGGCATACAATATGCCGAGGCACAGGTTGATGGCCATGCCGGCGAATACCGTGACCCACGCCTGTGTCGGTTCTTTTGCAACTTGCTGTGTCATCTCTTTCCCTCCTTAATGGTAAAGGTGAATACGCACCCGCCGCTTCGACCCGTCACGGAGACATTCCGCCGCGGGGATCGCCGGAAAACGGTTCCCGGGGCCGCGGATCACGGAACGGATCCGTGATTCATGGTGAAGCGGTTCATTAAAGCTCTGCCAAAAATCCCCGGCGTCTCTACCGGGGTACCGTGTACGCCCGGGGAGGCCGCGTGCTTCCATTTCCATGCCCCTTATCGTCCGGGACAGGTTCCCGCGAGCGGGGAGATGGGGGGATCCTGGGGATCACCGGGCAGGGCCTGAAACACCCGTTCAAGGTTTCCAAAAAGAGGGCGCCCTCATACTGCCGGAATCAATCGCGTGCGGGGTTCGGGTCTCTTTCCGGTGATCACATGGCTTTGATGAAACTTATTACACGGTTTCCGCTTGCCGCGACAGCGTTTGGAAAACCGATATAATCAAAGGTCGATGCCTTGTCTTGGCTGAACGGAGCATCTTCCCGGTACGGCAATGGATTGATAAACCAGGAAAAAAGTGAGTGTCGGGTTGGCGCATGGGGGGCGCCCGAACCGGGTCCGGAGAGGCGATGCCTCATTTCTCGGACCGTGTCCGGTTACGACGGTGAACCCCATGTTGCCGGGCCTTGCGTTTGTCGATGCCTGGAAATATGCGATGCTGAAACCGGATGAAATCGTACATTACTTCGGTTGGGAGGAGGAAAACTCGATTCATCCGGGCGGCAGAGAGTGTGCGGGTGTCTGCCGGGTAGCGGTCATGGGTCTGAATGTTTACTGCATGTTAACATAGGGAGTAAATAAATCAAGATAATAATTTTACATTCCTGAAAAGACAAAGCTTGTGCGACGTTTCATCTTATGTTGTCAGGGAGGAAGCCCCGCTTGTTGTTTGGATTGGGCTAACTCACTGTTAATGTTGAGCGCTTGTTCGGCGATCCCCGCGTTTTGTGATGGCGGCTGGAAGTCAAGAATGCTTCGTTATTATTTGTGGTGTGCTTCTTTTTTTGAGCTTTCGTGTTCCCCGTTGTGTTTTACTCTGTCGTGGCGCGCGGGGGGGCGATTCGGATAACTTTCGTTGTATCGTGGGCGGGGCTGAGAAAATAGTGCCGTGGAAGAAGTTTGTGGAGTGGGATGTAGTAATCGGCGTCTTCCGTTTGCTCGGCTTTTCCCGCCTTTCTGGTTTTGTAGATTAACAGAAAACGAACAATAATCAAGCCGGAAAGAATTCCCATGTTATACGGATAAAATATAGGTGGCGGTGTTTGCCGGCTTCGCGGGAGTCCGTGAAAAGCAGGTGGTGATACTCGTAAATGCGGATGTTCCGTGGTTTGAATACGGATAGTTCGTGGGTATTATCAGGGGCGAAGGGCGCGGGAAGCCCCCATGGGGCCGCAGGCCGATTACTGGGTGGAGAGGAGGTAGGTCCTGAGGTTGACCTTCTTGTTCTTGATGCCGATTTTTTTCCGGATGCTGTCCCGGTGGGATTCGATGGTGCGGGGGGAGAGGTTGGAGAGTTCGGCGATCTCCTTGGTGGTCTTGCCGAGCTTGACGAGGTTGGCCACCTGGATCTCCGAGGGGGTGAGTTTCAGGAACTTGGTGGAGATGCCGTGGACGAACGGGGAGATGATGTCGTTGAGGTTCGACTCCATGATGCCCAGATAGGCCTTCTGCTTGTCGTCGATCTTGCTCTTCTTGAGTTTGTCGATATAAGGCAGCACGAGCTCCTTGAGGTTGAACATCATCTTCTCCTCGAGCTCCGCCCTGTCGTCGTCACGCTCCTTGAGCAGGACCCGGAGGGCGGTGTTCACCTCCTTGAGGTTCATGGTCTTCATCTCCAGCTCGTCGTTGGTCTTGGCGAGCTCCAGGGTCCTTTCCATCACCCTCTCCTCCAGTTCCATATGACCCCTTGTGATGGAGAGGCGGTGTTCGAGGTTGGTGAAGCAGCGCTCCACCCTGAAGTAGAGCTCCTCGGCGTCGCAGGGCTTTAAAATATAGTCGTCCACATCGAGCCGCATGGCGTCGATGGCGGAGTTGAGGTCGCCGTAACCGGTGAGGATGATCACGGCCGTCTCGGGGTTGAGGCGCTTGGCCTTCTTCAGGATGCTGATGCCGTCCAGGGCGCCCATGACAAGGTCGGTGATCACCAGGTCGTAATCGCCGTAACTGAGCATGGAGATCGCCTTTTCCGGCTCCATGGCCGTTTCGATGTTGTAACCCTTGTATTCGAGAACCTTTTTGAAGCCGTGGAGAACGATCTGATCGTCGTCGACCAGGAGGATATTGTAAGGTTTCATGGGGAGGCTCCTTCTCTAGGGGGTGGATCGGTTTACCGGGAGCGTGATCGTGAAGCATGCGCCGCCGGAATCGGAATTTGCCGCTGTGATGGTGCCTTGGTGCTTGGTTATGATCTTCCTGCATATGTAAAGGCCGATGCCGGTTCCCTCGCTCTTGGCGGTGTAAAAGGGATCGAAGAGCTCCGTGAGGGAACTTCCCGAAAGGCCGGGGCCGTTGTCGCGGATTGAAAGAACGATTCTCGCATCTTCGAGTGCGCTGGAGATGACGAGGGTTCTCCTTTCACCACGGGGGGGCTCGGTGAATCCACCGGAATCCGTGTCCATGGCCTCGATGCTGTTGTTGATCAGGTTCACCATCACCTGGACCAGGGAGTGGAACGAGGCGTGGGCGTGGGGCAGTCCGGGGGTAAGCTCCAGCCTTGTTTCGATCTTCTTTCGCATGAGCAGGTTGCCCATGAGGGCCATGGTTTCCCTGACCACGTCGTTGACGGACAGGTCGCGCAGGGTGTCCTTCTTGGTGCGCTTGAGGTTCAGGAGGGATTTGACCTTGTCCCGGATATCGTGGAACGCCTTTTCGATGATCTCGATATACTCCAGGAGTTCGCGGTTTTCGGCGCAGCCGCTCTTTACGAGAAAGAGCAGGGAGCTGATCCCCTGGAGGGGGGAGTTGATCTCGTGGGCCACCACGGACGCCACCCTGCCGGCCGCGGCCAGGCGCTGGGTCTGGATCAGCTCCCTTTCAAGGTGTTCGAAGCGAACGTCCCGGCCGTCCGTAGGTTCCGGCTCCGGAAGGATATGGGTGACCACCGAGGCGGGGCATCCGGGCAGGCGCGCGGTGGAGAAGCTCTCCAGGCGCGCCTTGAAGGGCTTCCTGTCTCCGGGCACCAGGGAGAGGGTCTCGGACAGTTTTCCCCCGGCGCGACCCGCCATTTTCCTGTGGCGGCGGAAGACGTTGAGGTCCCGTCCTTGTACGTAGATGGACAGATCGGTGTTGATCAGCTTCTGCTTGGGAATTCCCAGGAGTTCCGCGCCGGCGCTGTTGGCGCGGGTGATCCGCCCCTTTTCGTCCAGGGTGAAGGAGGCAAGGGGGGCGTTGTCGAAGAGGTCCGTGTACCGACGGCCGAGAACGGCGTTTTCCTTTTTCAGTTCGCTGTTCCTGAACTCGAGTTCCCTGACCCGGCAGGCAAGGGACGAGGCCGGGTCCTCCAGGGGAATGGTCGGCACGGTCTGGATATATTCCGCATCTCTTTTCATAACCATTTGACTCCTTTGTGGATCGTGTGTTGAACAAAGGGTCCGGCAGTGAAAAACGGGTAACGGTGTCCGGGGCGGGCGGTTTTTGACCCGCCCGGACGCCCGGAAGGAGATATGCCCCGCTTATCCGAAGGGGGGATCTCCACCGGGGGAAATCTAGGTCAGACGGGCCTTGGGGCCATCTCCTCCTTGAGGAGGCAGCATGCGATCCGGTGTTCCGGCACTCCCCCCTCTCCGTAGGAGATATTGTCCGGCTGGATCATCTTGTTCATCACGCATCCCTCGGGGATGCTCAGCCGGAACATGTCGTTTTCGTTGATTTTCGGCGTGTCCACCAGGGTATCCCCTTCCATTTCGTGCCCGTGGAGGGCAAAGTCCTCGCAGAGGGGGCAGCGGTAAACCCTGCCGTTGGGAAAGATAAAATGGTTGTCGGCCACGAGCCCGGCGCACTCAAAGGGCTCGTCCGGATCGAGGTAGACCTTGGGCCAGGTCACGGTGATCCCGAGGGAGGCGGCTTCCTCGGCCACTCCGGGGATGGTGGAGAGCCATAGGGACCGGTCCACCTGGAGGGTCTCCGCGCCTTCGCCGGCCGAATTGCCCCTGAGGCCGATGACCTGAATAAAGAATCGCCGGATGCCAAGCTCGGCAAGAAGCTCCGGCATGGCGGAAAGTTCGTGGATGTTGGCGGAGCTCACCGTGTAGATCAGGCTTGTGTTGAACCCCTTTTGAACGGCGGCGCGGATGCCCGAGGTGCACCTTTCAAAGGAGCCCTCGCCCCTTATGGCGTCGTTCACGGCGCTGGTGGGGCCGTCCAGGCTGAAGCTCACGAAGTCCACCTCGGACGGGGTCACCCTGTCCAGGATGTCGTGGAAGAGGTAGCCGTTGGTGTCGATGGTGACGGACTTGTAACCCAGGGCGCGGGCCTTTTTCACGGCGCGGGCAAGATCCGGGTGAAGGGTGGGTTCTCCCCCCAGGAAGATCACGTTGGCCTCCCTGTTGGTACCCGAGAAGGAGGTCAGCCAGCTCTCGATGGTCTCGATGGGAAGGGTCTGTTCGCCGTGCTGGGACCTGTTGATATAGCAATGCCGGCAGCTCAGGTTGCAGCCGGTGAGGATGTGGAAAAATAGATTCGTTGAATTTCTGGAAAAAGAGACTGTTTTTTTCATTACCTGCTTTTCAGTTTGTTGAGTTCTTCCTTGGTCTCGATCAGCTCCCTGTTGGTGGCGCGGAGGCGGATGGACATGTATTCGGCGAAGATCCGGTAGAGGAGGAGGAGAAAATCGAGCTTTTCGTCCTGGCTCTCCTGGCCCGTGGAGAGCCGGTTGCCTGCGGAGGTGTCCACGGCAAGGCAGAGGGTTTCGTCCACCGCGAAAACCGACGCGGACCTTCTCTGGCCGTCCACGATCCGCATCTCGCCGAAAATTTCGCCCTTGGTGTCGATGGTGGCGATGGTGACGCCCCCCTTTTCGATGCGCACCCTGCCCTTGAGCAGAAAGTAGAGCCAGGGGTCCCTGTCGGATTCCAGTATGATGGGCTCCCCGGCCTTGTATTCACGGATTTTGCTCAGCCTGAGCAGCTTCTTGAGATCCCCGGTCTCGAAGTTCTTGAGGGTGGAGATGGTCATGAGCTGCTGAATGTTCTGTATATTGTCCTTGAGATATTTTGATTCAATCATCTTGTATTAAGCCTGTTCCATGGGTATCCGGTATTAATGAATTCCGGCCCGGTTTCGTCCGACCCTCCGGATGAGAGGGAACGCCGTGTTCCGTTAAACCGGAGGATATCGGAAAACCCTGTTTTTAACCAAGAAATCATTGTTCCTATCGGTCCGAGTTTATCTTTTATACATCAAAAAACGAAAGATGTAAAAGGGTGAATCGCATTGGGGGGAATTAGACGTTCGGCTTCCGGGGGGGGCATCATGCCCTTGTCCGGGATGCTTGCCCCGAGGAGTGGGAACGAGGCGGTATGGGGGCATGATTGAATTGGGTTGACGGCTCTGGAATAAGTTCACAGGGCGTTGGTTATTATCGGCGGTAAGGGGAAACAGGGAAATTCAACTAATGACGATACGTTTGATGCGGGGGACATTCCCAATCCCGGTTTGTTTTGAATCGGTGGTTAAAACGGGATCGTTGTCGTGTCGATGACACACTACAATATCGAACCTGGGAAGGGCGGAGGAAAAATGCCGGGGTGTACAGGTGTTGAGACGGATAGGGGGAGGTGGACAAAGGGCGGCGTGGAGAGATGATGAAGGGTGAAACGCTGCCGGCCGTTGACGGAAGGTCAACGGCCGGCGGGATGTATACGGTGCGCGCCTTTATATTTGCATACAGGCGCGCGTTGTTTATTCAGGCCCGGAACGATCGGTAACGAACCTGTGTTCCGGGCCGGATGGGTGGAATTTGATCGGGCACGGGCGATAGAAACAACCGCGCCAAAAATCCTATGAGGCCGCGTGGAACTCCTGGACGGTTTTCACCGAAAGGGTTTCCCTTTTCATGGCCTTGATTCCCATGCACATGGCCATTGCCCCGGAAAGGGTGGTGGCGTAGGGGATCTTGTACTTCAGGGCCGAACGGCGGATTCGGAATCCGTCCGCCTTTGTCTCCGTGGCGGCGGAGGCGGTGTTCACCACCACCTGGATCTCGTTGTTCATGATGGCGTCCACCACGTGGGGGCGGCCCAGGGAGACCTTGTTGATCGGCTTGTTGGGAATGCCGTTCTCCTCCAGGAACTTGGAGGTGCCCTTGGTGGCGGTGACGGCAAAACCCATCTCCGCGTAATCCCTTGCAAGGGGGAGCATGGCCTCCTTGTCGCTGTCCCGAACGGAGATGAAGACGGTGCCCTCCCCGGGGAGGTTGCTGCCCCCGCCGATCTGGGCCTTTGCAAAGGCGGCGCCCAGGTCCGCGTCGATGCCCATCACCTCTCCGGTGGATTTCATCTCCGGTCCCAGGAGGGTGTCGACCCCGGGAAAGCGGTCAAAGGGGAGGATCGCCTCTTTAACGGCGTAATGGGTGGGAACCACCTCCTCGGTGAGGCCCAGCTCCTCGAGGGTTTTCCCGAGCATCACCTTGGTGGCGAGCTTCGCCAGCTGAACGCCCGTTGCCTTGCTCACGAAGGGCACGGTGCGCGAGCCCCTGGGGTTCACCTCGATGATGTAGAGGGTCTCGTCCTTTATGGCGTACTGGACGTTCATCAGGCCCACAACGGAAAGCTCGGCCGCCATGGCCTTGGTGGCCCGGGTGATCTCGTCCAGGAGCCTTTCGCTCACGGTGTGGGGGGGCAGAACGCAGGAGGAGTCGCCCGAGTGGACACCCGCCTCTTCCACGTGCTGCATGATTCCGCCGATGATGGTGGTCTTGCCGTCGGAGATGGCATCCACGTCCAGCTCCACCGCATCCTGGAGGAACTTGTCGATGAGGATGGGGTGTTCGGGGGATGCCTCGATGGCGAGCTTGGTAAATTCTTCCAGTTCCGCCACGTTGTAAGCGATCTTCATGGCGCGGCCGCCAAGGACGTAGGAGGGGCGAACGATTACGGGGTAACCGATCTCTTCGGCCGTGGCCTTTGCCTCTTCGATGCCCGATGCGATGCCGTTGGCGGGCTGCCTCAGGTTCAGCTTCATCAGCATCTCCTGGAACAGCTCGCGATCCTCGGCCCGGTCGATGCTCTCGGGCTGGGTGCCCAGGATGGGAACCCCTGCCGCGTGAAGGGCAACCGAGAGGTTCAGGGGCGTCTGGCCGCCGAACTGCACGATCACGCCGTCGGGTTTTTCGCTCTCAACGATGTTGAGCACATCCTCCTTGGTAAGGGGCTCGAAGTAGAGCTTGTCCGAGGTGTCGTAGTCGGTACTCACGGTCTCGGGGTTGGAGTTCACCATGATGCTCTCCACACCCTCCTCGGCAAGGGCAAAGGAGCCGTGGACGCAGCAGTAGTCGAACTCGATGCCCTGGCCGATACGGTTGGGTCCGCCGCCCAGGATCATCACCTTCTTCTTGTCCGACACCCTTGCCTCGTTCTCCTCCTCGTAGGTGGAGTAGTAGTAGGGGGTGGCGGCCTTGAACTCGGCGGCGCAGGTGTCCACGAGCTTATAGACCGGGGTGATCCCCATCTCCTTGCGCATTTCCCTGACGGCATCGTCGGTGGAACCCGTGAGGTGGGCAAGCTGGACGTCGGAAAAGCCCCAGGCCTTTGCCCGCTCCATCAGGTCGAGGTCGAGTTTTCCGGCCTCGCGGATCTCCTTTTCGAGGCCCACCACCTGGTTGAGCTGGTGGAGGAACCAGGGATCGATCCGGGTGAGGTCATGGATCGCGTCAAGGTCCATTCCCCTCAGAATCGCATGGCGGATATAGAAGATCCGCTGGGAGTTGGGGGTGGCCAGCTTATGCTCGATCTCGGTCATGGGGAGCTCGCGGTTCTCGATGGCGCCGATCTCCTTGCCGTCGCAGCCAAGGCCGAACCTGCCGGTCTCGAGGGACCTGAGGCCCTTCTGGAGGGCTTCCTTGAAGGTCCTTCCGATGGCCATGGCCTCGCCCACGGATTTCATGGCGGTGGTGAGGAAATCCTCGGTCTCGGGGAACTTCTCGAAGGTCCAGCGGGGGATCTTGATGACCGTGTAGTCCAGGGTGGGCTCGAAGGACGCAAGGGTCTCGCCGGTGATGTCGTTGGGAAGCTCGTCCAGGGTAAAGCCAACGGCGAGCTTTGCCGCGATCTTGGCGATGGGATAACCCGTGGCCTTGGAGGCCAGTGCCGAGCTCCTGGAAACCCTGGGGTTCATCTCAACGACGATCAGTTCGCCGTTTTCGGGGTTCACGGCAAACTGGACGTTGGAGCCGCCGGTATCCACGCCGATCTCCCGCATGATGGCGATGGAGGCGTCGCGCAGGTCCTGGTACTCTTTATCGGTGAGGGTCTGGGCGGGGGCCACGGTGATGCTGTCCCCCGTGTGCACGCCCATGGCGTCGAAGTTCTCGATGGAGCAGATGATCACCACGTTGTCGTTGTGATCCCGCATCACCTCGAGCTCGTACTCCTTCCAGCCGAGGATGGACTCCTCGAGCATCACCTGGGTGATGAGGCTGGCGTCGAGGCCCGACTTTGCGATGGCGGCCAGCTCCTCGGGGTTGTAGGCAACGCCGCCGCCCGTGCCGCCGAGGGTGTAGCTGGGGCGGACGATGATGGGAAAGCCGATCTCCTCGGAGATGCGGGTGACCTCGTCCTGGTTCGTGGCGAAACCGCTCCTGGGGATGCGCAGGTTGATGCGGTTCATGGCGTCCCGGAAGAGCTCCCGGTCCTCGGCCTTTTCGATGGATTCCACCGTGGCGCCGATCATCTCCACGTTGAACTCTTCGAGGACCCCCATCTTGGCCACCTCGATGGCCGTGTTCAGGCCGGTCTGGCCGCCGAGGGTGGGGAGGATGGCGCAGGGTCGCTCCCTCTCGATGATCCGGGCAACGGTCTCGGGGGTGACCGGCTCGATATAGGTCCTGTCGGCCATCTCGGGGTCGGTCATGATCGTTGCCGGGTTGCTGTTCACCAGGACAACCTCGTACCCCTCTTCCCGAAGGGCCTTGCACGCCTGGGTTCCGGAGTAGTCGAATTCACAAGCCTGGCCGATGATGATCGGCCCGGCACCTATGATAAGGATTTTTTGTATGTCGGTGCGTTTTGGCATTGTAAGAATCTTTTATCTTAAAGGGTGTTGAAATTTATGGGCCCGCCGGACAAGGGGGGACTAGCGGTTCTTTTCCATCAATGCGGCGAATTCATCAAAGAGGTATACCGCATCCCTGGGGCCGGGGGAGGCCTCGGGATGGTACTGGGCCGCGATGATGGAATGGCCCTCGTGCTTGAGTCCCTCGAGGGAATCCTCGTTGAGGTTCACGTGGGTGAGTTCGGCTTCGCCCCCTTCGAGACTCTTGATGTCCACCGCGAATCCGTGGTTCTGGGAGGTGATCTCCACCTTCCCGGTGGCCACGTTCTTCACGGGCTGGTTCGCGCCCCTGTGACCGAACTTGATTTTGAAGGTCTTGCCGCCCATGGCAAGTCCCAGGAGCTGAAAGCCCAGGCAGATGCCGAACATGGGCTTGAAACCGATGAGCTTGCGGATGGTCTCGACGGCATAGGTCACGGGGTCCGGGTCGCCGGGGCCGTTGGAGAGAAAGATGCCGTCCGGGGCCATGGCCTTTACCACATCGGCGCCGGTCGTCGCGGGAACCGTGATCACCTCGCAGCCGGCAGCGGTGAGGCAGCGGATGATATTGTACTTGATGCCGAAGTCGAAGGCCACGACCGAGTGCTTCTCGCCCCGCTCCTCCCAGACGTTCTCGTCAAGGGGAACTTCAAGGGGTACGGGTTTGTTGTTCTGCCACCGGTAGGGGAAGGTGGTGCTCACCTTACCCGCGAGGTCCTGACCTTCCATTTTAGGGAGCGCCCTTGCCTTTTCCGTCAGGGAGGCGGGGTCCAGATCCTCCGTGGAGATGATGCCCCTCATGGCGCCGGCATTTCGGAGATGCCTTGTGAGGGCCCTTGTGTCGAGACCTTCAACCCCAAGGATGCCCTGGCCGGAGAGGTACTCGGCAAGGGTCTCGGTGGACCGGTAGTTGCTGGGAAGGTCATTGTATTCTTTTGAAATAAAGGCGGAAACCTGGATCCGGTCCGATTCCACGTCTTCGGGGTTTATGCCGTAGTTGCCCATCAGGGGGTAGGTCATGGTAACCATCTGACCCCGGTAGGAGGGATCGGTGAGAATCTCCTGGTAGCCGGTCATGCTGGTGTTGAATACAACCTCGCCGGAGGCTTCCCCGGGACCGGTAAAACTGCGGCATTTAAACGTGCGTCCATCTTCAAGGGCTAGGAGGGCTTTCATAATACTTACAGTCATGTCCTTTTGGTGGTTTGAAGTAGGCATAAATTTTCAGCATCCACCTACCACACTCACGGCAGGAGTCAAGGGTTCGCGCACGCTTTTATTCAAAAATCAGGCCCGAAGCGCATAAAAACCGAAAAAATATGCAAAAAAATGACGAAGCCGGCTTGGTGCCGGGGTGAATCGGCCGGTCAAGACACCGCTCTCCCGTCGGTGGGCAGAGAGTATTATTGCCGGCACGGGGGCGCTGCAAGGCGGCATCCGGGAGATGTGCAGGGCGATCTCTAAAGGAGGAGGTGAGGGAACGGGATGTCCCCGGTTGCCTGTGATCGACAGCCGTTTGGAGCTTCATACGGGTTGATCAACGTATTATAGACAGCGCGTCCGTAAAAATCAAAACGTATTTTGAGTCCGCTGTTTCCGCTGCGCAAAATCACGTCGAACTTATCCGCGACTCTTTTTACGGCCTCGACTTTCGAGGCTTTGGGGATGTGGGCGTTGAATGGAAAACGGGCCGTGAAAACCGGCGAAAGCGGCTGACACGGCCCGATGGTTTTAAATCACCAATGTCTTTCCGGGACAGTTATGCGAGGGGGGCGTTGGGAACCAGGTTCCATACGCCGCAGGGGCAGGCGTCGGCGCAGAATCCGCAGCCGATGCACTTGTCCTCGTCCGTGACGTATTCGAATCCGTCGGCGGTTTCCTCCCTTGAAATGGCGGTGCGGGGACAGACGGCAACGCAGATGGAGCAGTCCCTGCAGGCGCCGCAGGAGGAACACTCGCTGCTGCACTTGCTCAGGGAATCGAAGCCGGTGATCCGGGGACTGAAGTACTCAACGGAGACCCGCTTCATATCGATCATGGAGAACTTCTCGATAACGGGTTTCTCCCCCTTGAGGATGGCGCCGATGGCCCCGGCCGCCTTTCTACCGGCGCCGATGGAGTCGGTGAGAAGGCCGGGTTTCACGATATCGCCCACGGCAAAGATCTTGTCGTCGGTGGTGCGATAGTTTTCGTCCACGGTCACGTAGCCCCTGTCCGTTTCAACGGTGTCGGGCAAAAAGTCCACCTGGGGGGCGTCTCCGATGGAGATGACCACCGTGTCGGCGGGGAGCACCTCGCCGTCGGTGAGCACGATGCCTTCCTCGGTGATCTCCTTGGTAAAGCAGGGCCAGCGGAATCTGGCGCCGAGGTGTTCGGCCTCGTCCCTTTCCGCGCCGAACGCGGCGGGTTCCTGGACGTCGATGAGAAGAACGTCCTGAGCACCCAGGCGGTACGCCTCGGTGGCGATATCACAGCCCACGTTTCCGGCGCCGATGATCACCACGTTTTTACCGGGCTTGATCTTGTCCACCTTGGCTTTTCCGAGGAACTCCAGGGAGGAGACCATCCGCTCCTTTCCGGGAACGGGGATCACCCTTGGCTTCTGGGCGCCGGTGGCCACCACGATAAAGTCGAACTTCTCCTTGAGCGCCTCGATCTCCTCCTTGTCCATGGCCTTTTCAAGGTGGACCGAGGGGATGAGGTTGCCGATCCGTTCAAGCTCCGCCGAGAGGACGTCTCCCGGGATACGGCTCTCGGGAATGGCGGAGGTGATCTTTCCGCCAAGGGCCTTGCTGGTGTCGTGGATCACCGCCTCGTGGCCCTTCTGCCGGAGCTGCCATGCGATGGAGAGACCGGCCGGGCCGCCGCCGATCACGGCGATTTTCTTGCCGGAAAGCGCGGGGAGCTCTGGAACCATCGCGTCGACGCTGGCCTTGCCCAGGGCCTGGACATCGATGGGGGCCATGGCCGAAGCGTTCCTTGTGCAGCCCTCCATGCAGAGGTTGGGGCAGAGGTAACCGCAGACCGTTGCGGGAAAGGGGGTGTAGGCAAGGGCCAGGTCCACGGCCTCGTCGACACGTCCCTCCCTTACCAGGCGCCATCTTTCCTGCACGGGGATGCCCGTGGGGCAGGTGGCCTCGCAGGGGGCCTTGTGGAAACGGTTTTCCCATACCGGGACGTAGCGCCTGAGATAGTTGTGGGTGATCAGGGGGATGCTGCTCCGGTCGTCGTCGGAAAGGTCGCCGATCAGGCCGCCCTTGCCCAGCTCCTTCTCCCATACACCGTACCGGAAGTCGGCCATGGAGAGCTGCTTGACGCCCTTTTTCTCCTGGGCCGGGATCGCCTCGATCATCTGCCACTGGCTGCGGTCGGAAAGCTCCTCGAAGAGCTCGGCGCGCTTAATCTTCTCCAGGTAGATCTTGAGGTTTACCTTGAGCCAGTTCCAGTTCTTGTCGCTGATCATGGCGGTTCTGGCGTCGGGGGCGCTGAAGCCCTTGTGGGGGCCCCTGAAAAAGACCTTGCCCCCCACCATGCCCACCAGGGGGCGGTAGCCGAGGATGTTGTCCTCGGTCTGGGGATCCACGCCGCAGACAACGGCAACGCCCCCTGCCATAAATTCACCGAAATAATCGCCCGTTGAGCCCAGCACCCAGAGTTCGGGGGGCTCGAAGCGGGGGTTCCGCTTTGTCATGGTCATGCAGCGGGAACCAACATTGCCCCCCACGTAGACCTTGCCCTGGGCCATTCCGTTGGCAATACCGTTGGTGGCGTGGCCGTGCACCACAATCTGGGCGCCGGCATTGAGCCAGCCCACGTCGTCTGACGCAGGGCCGTCAATATGGATATAGGTGTTGGGAAAACCAAGGGAGCCGGTTCTCTGGCCGGCCTGACCCTTGATGCGGATATGAACGGGCTCGTCCCCCGCCTTCCAGAGCCTGCCGCCGATGCCGTGCTGACCTACCGCGTCTATCTCTATATACCTGTGTCCCCGGTTGACTGCCTCCTGGATGTTCTCCTCCAGGATGCGCGATTCAAGGCGGATACCCTCCTCCTTACCGGAAATCTTATGATATTTTTTCTCACTCATGGAGCCTCTCCAATAATCAAAAGCTGTTTAATTCCAAATCCCGTAACGATGGGGCATCAGACCACGTACTTGATATTGAGCCTTTCGGCCACGTGGTAATCGTTGATGCCCAGTGCATCGGACATGCCGATGGGAAGGGATGTGGATCTTCCGAGGGGGGCGACGATCTTTTTGAGCTCGGTGTCGAAGCTCAGGAACACGTCCACCACGCGCTGGGCCACCTGTTCGGGATCGAGGCGTCTGTAGAGCCTTGGATCCTGGGAGGTGATCCCCTTGGGGCACTGGCCGATATTGCAGATATTGCAGCGGTCCTTTTCGCTCCCCACGCAGCCGGCCGCGGCCTGCATGATGTACTTTCCGGTCTGGATGCCCGAGGCCCCCAGCATGATGAGTGCCGCCGCGTTGGCTGCGAGGTTGCCGTGCTTGCCCACGCCGCCGCCGGCAAAGACGGGCAGCTCGTTCTGCTTGCCGATTTTTACCAGGGTCTGGTAGCTGTCCCTGATATTGGTGGCGATGGGGTGGCCCATATGGTTCATGGAGACCGCGTAGGCGGCTCCGGTGCCCCCGTCCTCGCCGTCGATGGCAAGGGCGCCCGCGTAGGGGTTCCTTGTGAGGTTGTTGAGTACGCTCATGGCCGTGGAGGAACCCGAGATCTTGGGATAGACCGGCACCCTGAAGCCCCAGGCCATGGACATGGACTGGATCATCTTGGCCACGGACTCCTCGATGGAGTACTGGGTCTGGTGGGTGGGGGGGCTCGGGAGGCTCACGCCCGTGGGAACACCACGGATGGCCGCGATGAGTTTGTTCACCTTATGCCACATGAGAAGCCCGCCGTCGCCGGGTTTCGCGCCCTGGCCGTACTTGATCTCGATGGCGCAGGGGTCCACCTTCATCTCGGGGAGGGCGTGGATGATCTCGTCCCATCCAAAGTATCCCGATGCGATCTGGAGGATCACGTATTTAAGAAAACGGCTCCTGAGGAGACGGGGAGGACATCCGCCCTCGCCGGTGCACATGCGAACGGGCATGTTCATCTGCTCGTTGAGGTAGGCAACCCCCATCTGGAGGCCCTCCCACATATTGGGGGAGAGGGCGCCGAAGGACATGCCGCCGATGATCAGGGGGTAGATCTCCCTGACCGGGGGCGCCCAGCCGTTCTCGTGGAGGAGCTCGATGCTCTTCTCGGGTGAGACCACGCGGCCCAGGAGGGTCTTGAGCTCGAACTCGTGGCGGCCGGCGTCCAGGGCCGGGTCCGTGAGCATGGAGATACGGGTGAACTTGATCTGGTCCAGGAGGCTGTCGCCGTTGTTACGCCGTCCGCCCCGGCTCCTGGGGTTTCCCCCGCCGTTGATATGGAACTTCAGCTTGTCGGTCTCGTCACTCCGCATGGGCATGATCGCCTCGTTGGGGCAGACCATGGTGCAGGTGGCGCAGCCCACGCAGGCATAGGCCGGATCGGTCTTCTGCTGGATCGCGTGGAACGTGGTGAATGTGTTGGAGGGGTTCTCCCCGCCGCCAAGGGTGGTTTTGATCGCCCTCTTTCTGCATACGGAAAGCTCGATGGCGTTCACGGGGCAGACCGCAGTGCAGCTTCCGCAGAGAGTGCAGCGGTCCTGGTTCCACCGTACCTGCCAGAGCAGGTCTTTCAGGCTTAACGAGGAAGGGGTAATTGTTCCGTTTGACGACATATTCTAACCTCCTGACGGTCGGGGCCTACGATGGCGGTATCCATGTACATGGGTTGAAAATCCTTGCTCTTGTCACGGTCGGGGATCACGGCGTCCAGCCCGCAGACCTCTGATGAGAATGCGTAGATGCCGGGTTTGCCCCCCACAACACCGGGCCTCAGCTTCTTTCTGTCCTGGGCCATGAACATGGTGTTGTCGGGCAGACAGCCGATCACGCAGTTGGGTCCGTCGATGATCAGCTTGCGGCAGGAGCGCTTGAGCTGCTTGAGGAGCCGCGAGTTGGGGTGTTTTTCAAGATCCTCCCCCTGGAGCGGGGTGATGATGTGCTTGTAGGTCTCGATTCCCAGGCCGAGCTGGGAGACCGTGTAGTGGAGGATATGGGTGAACACCTCGGAGTCGGACTGGTAGCCCGTGTAACCGGGAAAGTCCCGTGACGAGAGGTACTCCCTGATGGGGATGAAGGCCGTGTTCTCACCGTTGGTCATGCTCGAATAGCCGTGCACGAAAAAGGGGTGGCATGCGTACAGGTCGATTTCGTAGTTGGTGTTCTGGCGTCCCTGGGCAAGGATGGTCCTTGCCTTGAGTTCTTTTCTGTCGAGCTTCAGGTAATGGCCCACCGCAAGGGGGTCCCCCAGCTCCTTGATCATGATGGTGTCGGGCCAGAAGGAGTAGACGGTCATGTCCCGCTTCTCCTCGCCCATTGCCCTGAGCTTCAGGCGGATGTCCATGAGGCGAAGACCGATCTCCTCCTCGTCCAGGCCGTCCCACTCCTCGGGCACCTCGTAGGCGCGGACCAGGTAGAACTCCCTTCGGGGAATACCCTTGGGGGTCTTCTTGGGGACCTTGATGGACATCTTGTACTTGGTCATGAAACCCTTGTCCATCATGAAGATGTCCAGCCTTCGCAGGCCCTCCTCGGTGAAAATACCCGAGAGGATGGGGGCGTCCTTGATCTCCTCGAACGGGCCGCCGAGGTCTCGCAGAAGGAGGCCGACACCGGAACCGTCGTGTCCTTCCCGCATGACGTCGAGTGCTTCGACGGCCACCATGGGAGACAGCGGTTTATCGCTGGTAACTGCAAATAAACGGCACATGTTAATTCTCCTTAACAGATACAGTTAACGTAATTCAGCCTGAGAAGCGGGCACTTGTATCTTCGCCGTTGAAGCCGATGCCGTATTCCGCAGCCAATGCGCACTGGGTAAATTGTCTGTCCGGGACGCCGTTGTGCCGGTCAGGTTCCTTGGGGGTGTCGCGGATCGTTCGGGCGGATGCTCCGCCCTTTTCCCCGCGAAGGGGGTTCGGAAGGGGAAATCCGCGACATTTATGTCTAAAAAGTGAGTTTTTGTGACAAAATTGTACAAACGCCCATGTGCTGCAACGATTGTGAATTACGGACACTACCAGAAAAAACGAAATATTCAACAGGAAATAAGTTACAATTTTGTTTGTCTGTGGTTTTGGTGTGAAAATTGTGTTAGTAAGTGAGCTTTGAGGGGGGCGGGGCGGCGGTTTCTTCCGTCCCGGAAAGGCCGCCTGTTATTCCGAGCGATTTCGTGGGAAACGGAATGGTCTTTTTCACAGCGTTGTTTTCCTCTGGGGAGCGAAACGGGGTAAACAGGATTTCTCCAGGTGTAATAGCGGGACGCTACCTTATATATAAGGGGGTTGGAACAGTCGCCGGATAAGGAATGGGGGATTGTACTTTCCTAAAAAAAACGGGGAACCCGCGAATGGAAACCGGGACTTTTGATTCCGGCCTGTTTTATTGGAACCGCAGGGGAAGTTCCGCCGCTGCAACCGTTTTATCTCTCCGGGAGGGCGTGGTGGTTTTTGTGGAAAATTCGAGGTTGTTGGGATGGGTTACAAAAATGTCGTGAATTTTTTTTGGAATTCAATGACCTTTTCCGTGGAATCGGACGCTGGGCAGGCCCGATTGCCGAATACCCGGCGGGGGCTGATCCAAGTATCGTGATCGGCCCTTCCAACGCCGGGTGCTGGAAAAATGCCGCAACAACTTTCCGGCGCGCCGGGTCAAAACTCCAGGGTGTTGATCCGGATGTGTCGATCCGGCCGGGTACCCGGGTTGATGTCCGTTACAGGCATATTGTTATACCACCGGCTCTTGCGGCACTTCAGCCGGCTTTCCGAACACCCCGTCCTTCCGTTGAGGGGGGGAGGACCCGGCAGACGGGAATCGCGCGTTTAAAAACGTGAAGCCGCCGGCATGGCAAACGGGTAATGTCGCGCCGGTTGAGTGTGTCCGATTGTGGACCTGAGTGACGGCTCCCAAGGATAAATCCAAGGGTTTTACGGCCTGAAGGCCAGAAATATAGAATGATCAGTTACCCGTACCGGACGCCGATACCGCGCCGTATACAGGTATTTCAGAGTTCTTCGTGTTGATGTGAAGTATCGCCGAATCAAGTGAACTGAATTTTGGGATAGGCTGAAAATCCTGAAAGAAAGCCGCTTCGGGGTCAGTTTGGCAAATAGGGGTGAAAGTTCCGCTGTCGAAAATTCCGGCCGCAGGGCCGGGCAACGGTTGGGGGATTTCAAATGAGTGAAGCGATTCCGGGAAAAGGGGTGATCGAGACTGAATTTCAGGATCGGTGGGAGGCGTTCACGGCGGCGGCAAGGGAAGCCGGTTATGCTGCGTCCGAGGACGCGCCCTATTATAAGGAACTCAAAAAGGTCTTTTCCTGCAGTGCCTTCGCGGCTTCGGCGGTGGCAAGGAAGCCCGGGATGTTTATGGGGCTGGTGGAGGAGGGGGATCTTTTTCGTGCTTATCCCCGGGGACATTACGACACCGAACTTGAAAAACGGGTATCGGGCACGATGGAGGTTCCCGAACTCGGAACGATCCTCAGGGAGTTCCGGCTTCGGGAGATGGTGCGCATCGCTTGGCGGGATATCGCAGGATTGGCCGAACTGGAAGAGACCGTGGGGGATCTTTCGGGGCTGGCGGAAGCCTGCATCGGGCAGGCGGTCTCCTTTCTTCACGAAAAAAACGTCGGGAAGATGGGGCGCCCCGCCTTTAAAGAGGGCCGCACCGGGGAGATGGTGGTGATCGGCATGGGAAAGCTCGGGGCAGGAGAGCTGAACTTCTCATCGGATATCGACCTTGTTTTCGCCTATCCCGAGGGGGGGGGGACGGCGGGCGGAAGAAGGATTTACAGTAACGATGAGTTTTACGCGGCCGTTGCAAGGGAATTTGGCCGCCTGTTCGGAGAGGTCACCGCAGACGGCTTGCTTTTCCGGGTGGACCTCCGCCTTCGCCCCTACGGCGACGGCGGTCCCCTGGTGATGAGTTTCGATGCCATGGAGCATTATTACCAGGAGCAGGGCAGGGAGTGGGAACGCTATGCCATGATCAAGGCAAAGGTGGTGGGGGGCGATCACGTTGCCGGAGCGGAGCTCCTTTCCCGCCTGTCGCCCTTTGTGTACCGGCGCTATCTGGATTACGGGGTGTTCGACGCCATCCGGGAGATGAAGCGGAGCATCGCTCTCGAGGTAAGGAAAAAGGGGCTTTCCGGCAATATCAAGATCGGGAGCGGCGGGATTCGGGAGGTGGAGTTTTTCGGGCAGGTCTTTCAGCTCATTCGCGGCGGCGTGATCAAGGGGCTCAGGGAGCGGAAGATCCTGAAGGTCCTGAAGGCCCTTGCCCAGGAGGAGATGGTGCCCGAAACCGCGGTAAAGGAGCTGACCGAGGCTTACGTTTTCCTTCGCAACACGGAACACCGGCTACAGGCGTATGATGATCGCCAGACCCACGACCTTCCCGTGGATCCCGCCGGACAGTACCGCCTGGCCTTTTCCATGGGGTTTGAAAGTTGGGAGACATTTTACGAAACCCTTGAAGCGCATCGTGAAAGGGTGCACGGCCATTTCGACGCCCTGCTCACCGACGGGGAGGAGGAGGCGCCCTGTCCGGTCCTCTCCTGGGAGGACGCGGAGGAGACCCGGGGCTTTCTCGGGGAAGCCGGGTTCGGACGGCCCGAGGAGACGGCCGCCCGCATCGGAACCCTCTTTGAACAGACCGGGATGAGGGCCCTGAGCCCGAGGGGCCGGGCGCTCTTGTCGCGCCTCCTGCCCGTGCTCCTTCAAAGGGTGGGGAAGGGGCGAAATCCCGATCTTGTGATGGGGCGCCTTATGGACCTCCTGAAGGCCATCGGGAAGCGCACCACCTACCTCTCCCTGCTCCTGGAAAAGCCCGGTGCCATGACCCACCTGGTGAAGCTGGCGGGGATCAGCCCCTGGATCATCGCCTTTTTGAGTCGTCACCCGGTGCTTCTGGACGAACTCCTGGATCCCAGGACCCTCTACCGCCCCCCCTCCCGGGAGGAGCTGGAAAAGGAGGCGGACCTGAGGACGGAGGGGTATTCCCTGGACGAGGCCGAGTATATCGTGGAGGCTCTCTGCGTGTTCAAGCAGGCGAACCTCCTCAGGGTGGCGGCGGCGGACGTGACGAGCAGTTACCCCCTCATGCGGGTGAGCGACCGGCTCACCGATATTGCGGAGGTGATCATCCAGAGGGTGCTCTCCCTCTCCCGGGAGGGGCTTGCCCGCCGCCACGGCCTTCCGGCGGGGCCTTGCGGGTTCTGCGTTGTTGCCTACGGAAAGCTTGGGGGGATCGAACTGGGCTACGGTTCGGACCTGGACCTGGTGTTTCTCCACGGCGGGGAGGCGGATGTGGTCACCACCGGGGAAAAGCCCATCGGCGCGGGGGAGTTTTACATACGCCTGGGACAACGCATGGCCCATACCCTCTCGGTCCACACCCCCGCCGGCATGCTCTACGAGACCGATATGCGCCTGCGGCCCAGCGGCATTTCGGGAATCCTGGTGAGCGGGATGGACGCTTTCAAGGAGTACCAGGAAAAGAACGCATGGACCTGGGAGCACCAGGCCCTGGTACGGGCGCGGGTTGTTGCCGGGGATCCGGCCATGGCGGAGCGCTTCGGGGAGATCCGAAGGGGGATTCTCACCCGGCAAAGGGAGGAGGGCGCCCTGGCGGCGGAGGTTGCCGGCATGCGGGAAAAGCTCCGGGCAAAACGGCTCAAGCATGATCCGGCCGCCTTTGACCTGAAGGAGGACCGGGGCGGTATCGTGGATATCGAGTTCCTGGTTCAGTACATCACCCTGCTCAAGGCGGGAGACTTTCCCGAACTGATCCGGTGGACGGACAATGTTCGCCTCCTCGAGGGATTCACGGATGCCGGGATCCTTGAAAAAAGGGAGACCGAACTCCTCAAGAGCGCATACCTGGCGTACCGTGCAAAGGTCCACCGGCTCAGCCTCCAGAACAAGCCGGCAAAGGTCGAAGCCCATATCTTTCACGACCTGCGGGTGGAGGTAATCGAATTGTGGGAGCGTTTCATGGGTGAGGATTCATGATGAAACGTCAGGGGAGGCCTCGGGGCGGGCGGCCCCCTTATTGATGCCCATGTAAAAAGTCCGAAGTCATTTTTTCGACGATACCTTGATGTTGCCGATGTTCTTGCGGGGGCATGATGTGCGATGTTTTTTTCAGTGCCCGACATTTTTGTGGAAGCATCGTTGTTGGAAATTACAATTTTGTGGCGCGGGATTTACGGGTTTTTTCAAAATTGTAAGTTGTGGCGTTTTTCGTTTTTTTTTGATATCTTTGTTAAGGCCTTGAATATCCATGTGATTGTCTTGGGTGGTTCGGTGCCGGCACGGATGGTGCAATAAACTTAAACCTAAGAAATTGAATAATAGCGGGTTATGGTGAAAAATACTGTGGAAAATGTGCAAAGCGAAGCAGCTCTTGATTTGAAGGCAAAAAAGGAACGACTGGTGGCAAAGTTCCTCAAGGGAAAGGTGCCCGGGTTTCTCGGGGAGAACGCCGCGCTTCTGGACGAGTTCTTTTGCACGACCTTTGAGAGGAGCGTTGTGGGGCCGGCCCTTGCCATCGACAGGAACCCATTTTCTATCATCGCCCTGGGGGGCTACGGCAGGAGGGAGCAGTGTGTTCACTCGGACGTGGACATCATGTTTCTCTTCAACAAGAAGGTGCCGGCGAGGGCCGAGGAGCTGGTCCGGGAGTTTATCTATCCCCTCTGGGACCTGGGGCTCGACGTGGGGCACGCGGTGCGGAGCCTGGACGACTGCATCAAGCTGGCCGGCGAGGACCTGGAGGTGTTCACCTCCCTTCTGGATGCAAGGTTTATCTGCGGCATGTCCCCCATCTATTCGGAACTGCGCTCGATGCTTCGGAAGAAGATCATCGAGGCCAAGACCCAGAAGGTGATCGGCTGGCTCGTGGACAGGAGCAACGAGCGCCACGAGGTGATCGGCGACTCCACGAACCTCCTGGAACCGAACCTCAAGAATGGACAGGGCGGTCTCCGGGATTACCACACCATGCTCTGGCTGGCCCGCATCAAGTCCGACCTTGCCGTCCCAAGGGACCTGGAGTACTCCGGGTACCTCTCCAGCGACGAGTACGAGGGGCTGGAAAAATCCCTCTCCTTTATATGGAACGTGAGAAACCGCCTCCACCAGATCACCGGCCGGAAATGCGACCGCCTCCACTTCGAGTACCAGGCCGAACTGGCGAAAATACTCAAGTTCCGCAAGATGAACGGGCAGCAGCCCGTCGAGCGCTTCCTCGGGGAGCTTCACGCGAGGATGGAGTTCGTGAAGCAGCACCACCTCATGCTCCTTGCCGAGCTGGGCTATATCAAGAAACTGCGGTTCAACAGGAGCATGTTCAAGAGAAGCCGGGTGAGCGGCATCGAGGTGGCAAGGGGGATGCTGAACTTCACCTCCAGCGAGGAGGTCCTGGTGAACCCCGAGCTCCTCATGGGGATCTTCGAGGAGAGCGCCCGGCTCAAGATTCCCCTTTCGGCCGAAGCAAAACGAGTCGTTGCCGAATTCGGCCGGCTTGCCGACGACTTCGGTTCCCACGCTTCCACCGTGAAGGCCTTCGAGAGAATACTGGTGACAAAGGTTCCCACCTTCAACGTGCTGGTCTCAATGCTCAACACGGGATTCCTGGAGCACCTGATCCCCGAGTTCTCCGGTATCAAGAACCGTATACAGTACAACCAGTACCATATTTTCCCGGTGGACAAGCATACCCTGCGGGTGGTGCGCACCATCAAGGAGTTCACGGAAAAGCCTCCCGAGAACGAGGATCCCCTCTGCGCGAGCCTCTACACGGAACTTCAGAACAAGAAACTCCTGCTCTGGGCCGCCCTTCTCCACGATATCGGCAAGGGCGCCCCCGGCGAGGGGCACTCGGAGATCGGCGCGAAAATGACCGAGGATATCCTCACCCGCGCCGGCTACAACTACAAGAAGATCGACATGGTCACCTTCCTTGTGCGGCACCATCTTTTTCTCATCAAGACCGCAACGAGAAGGGATATCAACGACGAGGAAACCGCGATCTTCTTTGCCAGGAAAGTACGCGATCCCGTTCGCCTCAAGATGCTCTACCTGCTCACCGTCGCCGATTCCATGGCCACCGGCCCCAAGGCCTGGAACAACTGGACGGCGGCGCTCCTGAGGGACTTTTTCCTAAAGGTGCTCAATATCCTCGAAAAGGGGGAGCTGGCATCCAATAAGGCGGTGAGGGCCCTCGAGAAGAAAAGGGAAAAGGTCCTTTCTTCCGCCGGGGCGGGGGAAGAACGGGAAGAACTTGAAAAGCTATACGGGAAGATGTCTCCCCGCTACCTGATCTACTGCACCGCTTCGGATATTGTCGAGCATGTGAAACTCTACGGCCGGATGGAGCGGGAAGGGGTTTCCTGGGAGGTGAAGGGAACCAACGGCGGCGCCCGGAGGATCACCCTCTGCGCCAAGGACAGGCCGGGCCTCTTTTCGAGGATCGCGGGGGTTCTGAGCCTCAACAACCTCGATGTGCTCGATGCCCAGGTGTACACATGGGGCAACGGCACGGCCCTGGACATTATCTCCGTGACCCCGCCGGAGGACACGGTCTTCGAGGAGGAACACTGGCAGCGGATCGGTGGGGAGCTCAGGGAAGCGATACAGGGGGAACTGCCCCTGGAGGAGCGCTTCGAGGAAAAGCTCTCCGCTCACAAGGGACTTCCCATGGGAGCCCGGCCGGACGAGGTCCAGGTGCTCGTGGACAACGAGAGTTCCAGCTTCTTCTCCATCGTCGAGGTGTTCTCCCACGATTTTCCGGGACTCCTGTTCCTTATCACCGATACCCTGTTCAAATGCGAACTCGATGTGAGGGTGGCCAAGATCGCCACCAAGGTGGACCAGGTGGTGGATGTCTTCTACGTGCGGGACCTGGACGGGGAAAAACTGGATGACCCCGAGGATGTGGCGAAGCTGAAAAACAGACTGGAGGAGGTGCTCAAAGGGGCCATGCCCGAGTCTGAATAATGAAATACTGCTGCCCCGGGCGCTTGCCGGTCGGATAAGACGATGGATGACGGAAGCGTTGACGGCACCTGCGGTGTCGAAGCCGGGGCGGGAATATACGATTGTTTAGTTATTTTCCAGGTGTTTTGTGTCCCTTTCGGTATTGTGGAGGAGTAAACAGCCTGTGTTGCCCCGGCCCCGGTTTCGACAATAAAAGCCCGGCATCTCATGAGTCGGGGTTCGGAAAAAAATAACCGCATGGTGACTCAAGAAGAAATGTCGACCTGGTAATAATTGCCCCTTGAAATGTGGGATTACTTGTTTCTCTAAATTTGATTTTGCTTTATATGTCTTCTCTCCGGGGGGATGCATTTGGTGGATGCTGTTGCATCGGGTATGTCTGAAAGTCTCGGTGCCGGCGGTAGTTCAATCGAATTTGGATACTTCTTTTATGCCCTGGATGCTTTCCCGTAATGAGGGCGGCTGGGTGGATGGATACGGATACCGCCGGAGATACCCCGAAGGTTCAAAAGTCGGCGGTTGTTCAATCGAATGAGAATTACTTCTTTTATATCCCGGGTACTCCCCGTATGGGAGGGGGAACCGGTGATTCCATAACCGTTTCCGCCGCAAAGGCGGGCCATGAGCCGGATACCGGCTTGTAATCAAGACAAATCGGAAGCGTTTTACTGTGTCCGGTTTCCTTTCTAAAGAAGGGGAATCCGGCGGATGGACAACTGTTGTCGAAATTCGGGAGGAGGGGAGTGTCCCGGGGTTGAATATGGTTTGCAGTCTAATTTTAAATACTTGAAGGCGGTAAAATCCACAAAAAAAAACGCCGCGCCCGGCTACCGGGATGCGCCGGTGACCCGGAGGGCTGGAGCCTTCGGGCGAGGACCCGCTTTCAGGTGAATAACATTTTTATCCAGGAGAAAGGTTATGATTGATACTGGTGATACGTCCTTTATGTTGATCGCAACGGCGCTCGTGATGTTTATGACACCGGGGCTTGCCATGTTCTACGGCGGCCTGGTCCGTTCCAAGAACGTTCTTTCCACCATCCTTCAGAGTTTTATCTGCATGGGCGTGGTTTCGATTATCTGGGTGGTGTTCGGTTACTCCCTTGCCTTCGGGCCGGACATTGGCGGGGTGATCGGAAACCTCGATTATCTCTTCCTCAGGGGCGTTGGGCTTGAGCCGGGGCCCTACTCGGATACCATTCCCCATCTTCTCTTCTGCGCGTTCCAGATGATGTTCGCCGTCATCACCCCGGCCCTGATCACGGGGGCCTTTGCCGAGAGGATCAAGTTCTCCTCCTTTCTCGTGTTCACGATATTCTGGACCATACTGGTCTACATCCCCGTATGCCACTGGGTCTGGGGCGGCGGCTGGATCGGCGCCATGGGGGCCCTCGACTTTGCCGGCGGCACGGTTATCCATATCAACTCCGCCGTGGCGGCCCTTGCGGCGGCCGTGATCATCGGGAAAAGAAGGGGATGGGGCAAGGAGCAGCTCGTTCCCCACAACATCACCATGACGGTTCTGGGCGCGGGCATCCTGTGGGTGGGCTGGTTCGGTTTCAACGCGGGCAGTGCTCTAGCGGCGGGCAAGCTCTCCACCATCGCCTTTTTCACCACCCATGTGGCGGCCGGCGCGGCGGCCCTCTCATGGCTCCTTATCGAGTGGAAATGTCACGGCAATCCCACTGCCCTCGGCGCGGCATCGGGCGCCGTCGCGGGGCTCGTGGCCATTACACCGGCGGCCGGTTTCGTTGGGCCCAACTCGGCCGTTCTCATCGGCCTTGCGGCCGGCGTGCTCTGTTACCTTGCATTGAACCTCAAAACAAAGTACGGTTATGACGACGCCCTCGACGTGGTCGCGGTTCACGGTGTGGGCGGTCTATGGGGCGCCGTCGCAACCGGGCTCCTTGCAACGGTATCCGTTAACCCGGACGGCGCAAGCGGGCTTTTCTTCGGCAACCCCGCACAGCTGGTCACCCAGATCATCGGTGCCGTCGTTGTCATGGTTTTCTCCCTTATCGTGAGCGTGGTGATCCTCAAAATCATCGACAAAACCATGGGCCTCAGGGTCAGTGAAGAGGAAGAGGTACAGGGACTTGACCTTTCCCAGCACAGCGAGGTAGGATACCTGATTTAACTTGGAAAAATACCTTACCGGCGGAAAAGCCGTTGAATGGGCGTGTAAAAACATTAGGAATTATCAAAGGAGGCTGGATATGAAAAAAATCGAGGCGGTTATCAAGCCCTTCAAGCTGGATGATGTGAAAGAGGCGTTGAACGAGATCGGGATCCAAGGGCTGACTGTTTCGGAGGTCAAGGGTTACGGCCGGCAGAAGGGGCACAAGGAGATCTACCGAGGCGCGGAGTACGTGGTGGATTTCATTCCCAAGGTAAAGGTCGAGATTGTTGTCGAGGCGGCAAGGGTGGACCAGGTCGTGGAGACCATCCGGCAGGCGGCCAACACGGGCAAGATCGGCGACGGAAAGATCTTTATATTCCCCGTTGAGCAGGCGATTCGCGTGAGAACCGGCGAGACCGGAAAGGACGCCATATAACGCGGTGCGGCTTCGGCGCCCCGGATTTCGGGGCGCCGGAACTTTTATCTCCCGGGGAACCATGCTCCCCCGGGATCTCGGCGGGGGAGCATGGTTCCCTTGGGGACCTCAGCGGGGCTCGGGGGATGGGAAGCGGTTGATGTTCATGGAAGGTTGGCGTGTGACGATACTCCGGAGGGGCAGGCGTGAAAAGCCCTCCTCAATCTTAAAGCAAGAGAGGAATTATCGATTATGACACCGAAACAGGTTGTGGACATGGTTAAGGAAAAGGAGATCCGGGTGGTGGATATCCGCTTCATGGATTTTCCGGGCACCTGGCAGCATTTCACGGTTCCCGCCGGGGAGTTTACCGAAGACTCCTTCGAGGACGGTTACGGCTTCGACGGCTCGAGCATCAGGGGCTGGCAGCCCATCGACGCCAGCGACATGCTGGTGGTGCCCGACCCCGCCACGGCCAAGATGGACCCCTTTTTCGAGGAGCCCACCCTTGTCCTCATCGGCAATATCGTGGACCCCATCACCAAGATTCCCTACACGAGGGACCCGAGGCATATCGCCCATAAGGTGGAGGCCTACCTGAAGAGCACGGGCATCGGCGACACGGTCTATATCGGCCCCGAGGCGGAGTTCTTTATCTTCGACGAGGTAAGGTACGAGTCCTCGAGCAACGCCTCCTTCTACGAGGTGGATTCCGTGGAGGGGATCTGGAACACGGCGCGGATGGAGGGGCCGAACCTGGGCCACAAGATCCGCCACAAGCAGGGATATTTTCCCCTGCCGCCTTCGGACAAGTTCCAGGATATCAGGACGGAGATGATGCTGGCCCTGGAGGACATGGGCATCGAGATGGAGTGCCAGCACCACGAGGTGGCCTCCGCAGGACAGGCCGAGATCGACCTCCGCTTCAAGCCCCTGCTCCAGATGAGCGACCAGCTGGTCTGGTTCAAGTACGTGCTCAAGAACGTGGCCCACAAGCACGGCCGAACCGTGACCTTCATGCCCAAGCCCCTGTTCGACGACAACGGCACGGGCATGCACACCCATATCAGCATCTGGAAGGAGGGAAAACCCCTGTTCGCCGGGGACAAGTACGCCGGCGTATCCCAGGAGGCCCTCTACGCCATCGGCGGCATCCTCAAACACTGCAAGGCCCTCTGCGCGTTCACGAACCCCACCACCAACTCCTATAAGCGGCTGGTGCCCGGGTTCGAGGCCCCCGTGAACCTCGCCTACTCCAGCCGGAACAGGAGCGCGGCCATCCGCATTCCCATGTACTCCACCTCGCCCAACTCTAAAAGGATCGAGTTCAGGACCCCCGACCCCTCGTGCAACGGGTATATCGCGTTTTCCGCCATGGTGATGGCGGCCCTGGACGGCATCCAGAACAAGATCGATCCGGGCGACCCCCTGGACAAGAACATCTACGACCTTCCCCCCGAGGAGCTGGCGGAGCTGGAATCGGCGCCCGGCACCCTGGAGGAGGCCCTCAACGCCCTCAAGGCGGACCATGACTTCCTCCTCAAGGGGGACGTGTTCACCGAGGACGTGATCGAAAAGTGGATCGAGTACAAGATGGAGAACGAGTTCAACGAGGTCACCCGAAGACCTCATCCCCACGAGTTCATGCTCTACTTCGATATATGATCAACCTTCCCGTACGGTTGCGGCACCGGCCTTGGATGGGCCGTTCCGTACGGGTACGTTGACGCCATTCCCCGAATCGGGATTCCTCTGGATAGCCAGGAGACCGGAATGTGATGCCGCAGGTTCGATCCATCTCCGCTTCCTCCATGCGGGGCGGGTACGATTGCCGGCACAGCGCGGTCCCCCTCCCCAGCCTGGAAAAATGAGCAGCAGAGCTACCGGCTTCATTCCCCTTCCCTCTTAAGCGCGGCTTTAAAACTATCGAAAAGAAAATCAGTTCGCTTCCCTGCGGCATATGCTGTATAATACAAGATCTGTCAGGGGCTTTGAATCAAGAAGATCCACAATAAAAAATCTGTCCCCTTTTTCGTGATGACCGGGTTGTCTGGACGCAGGCAGTCCGGGCTGCCGGTATTTTCATGGGCATTGTTCCTTGGGGAGGTTTCGGAAAACGAAGAATCCAGGTAGAGGGGCTGAAAAATGAAATCCGCGAATTTCGTGACGCTACATGAGGCGGCGGGCTGCGGTTTTACAGCTCGGCTGAATCCAAAATATGAGAAATGTTGGAAAAGGGGGCGTCATGTGTGAACCCGGGGGCGTTGTGAATAACCTGAAACGGTCTGCTTTAATACTTTGGATCATCGCAACTCTGATTCCCGGGGCATCGGCGGTTGCAGGTGAAACAAGAGATTCGCGACTGCCGGAAACGGTCACCATTGCCACCGACGAGTGGTTGCCCTACCACTCTCGTTTTCTTGAGCATTACGGCGTGGGCTCTCATATCGTCACCGAGGCGTTCAAGCGGGTGGGGATTACCGTGAAGTATGAATTTCTGCCGTGGGCCAGGGCTCTGGATCATTCCATGGCGAACAGGGTTGACGGTGTTGCCACGTGGGGCGGTTGGCTGGACTGGATCGACACCCATTATGGAAGCGATCCTGTTTTCAGGGGACGATATGTTCTCTGGACAAGAAAGGATTTTCCTCCCTTTGACTGGCGGGAGCCCTCTGAAATAAAGGGGCTGCGGTTCGGCAACGTCATAGGGGAAAGTCTTCCCTTTCAGTTTGTGGAAGCATATGAAAGCGGCGACGCCATACTGACGACCGCGGAAAGCCAGGCCGCCCTGTTTAAAATGCTCAAGAGTAAACGTGTGGATATCCTGCCCTTGAACCTGACGGTGGCACAGGACAACATCCGGAAAACATTCGGGGAAGAGGGGATGGAACTTTTTTCGTACCATCCGGTTCCCCTGCGAATGTCCTTTTACCGCGTACTCTTCAGCCGGACCGGCAAAAACAGCGCGCTTCTATGGCATACCTTCAACAGGGGACTCTACCTTCTCAACAGGGAAGGAGGGGTGGAAAAGATGCTTGCGGCTTCGGAACGGGGGGACTATGAGAAATAGGAACCGGCTTTTAATTGAGCGAGGGGTGCTTCTTTGCCCGAAGGAATCCCGAAAAAAGATGGAGGATTGAACCGGGAGTGAAATTGTTAGATAGAGGGACAAGTATTCGACAGCGTTTTACCATGGGCCTCATCGCCGTCATTTCCGGGATCCTTCTGATCTTTTCCTCGGCTCTGCTCTACTACAACTTCAAAACGAGTGAAAAAGAACTCCGCGAGAGCCTCGATGCACTTGTGGAAAGATCCAACGTCAGCCTTTCCAGCGCTCTCTGGAAATACAACCACGATTACATAAACGACTATATCGAATCGTTGTTTCTCGCCGAAGACGTGGTTTTTGCGATGGTTGAAGGCGGTGATACGATCATCAAGGAAAAAGCCGCAGGGGAATTTGTAAACCGAGGGCTCGATTTTTTTAGATCGTCACAGGTATTTATAGTAAAAGAGCGTGTGGTCACCTATAACGGATACGATGTGGGAAACGTCGTTATCGTCATGTCCCGTTCCCGCATCACCGGACGTGTGCTTCGCGGGAGCATGGCTCTGATCTTCCTGCTGTTTCTCGTCATGATTGCCATCTCGCTGACCACCTTCCTGCTTTCCAAAATGTACCTGTTCGAACCCCTGAAAAGGTTGGAGAGATCCGTGGGGGTGGTTGCGGGGGGCAACTTCGACATCGAGATCACCAGCGCCCGTAATGATGAAATCGGCCATCTGGCTGAAAGCTTCGAAAAGATGGTCAGAACCCTGAAGGCGACCACTGCTTCCCGGGATGAACTGGACCGTGAGATCAAGGAGCGCATCCGCGCTGAGCGGGAGCTTCTCATGAAGAGCGAGGCCATTGAAAACTCCCTCAACGGCTTCGATATCGTGAACGAAGAGGGCAAGCTTGTTTACGTGAACCGGGCCTATCTCGAAATGTGGGGGTACGACGACCCGGACGAGGTGATCGGTACCTCGCCCGAATCCCACTGCGTTGACCCGTCCATGCCCGCAGCCATTATGTCGGAGCTGAAGGAAAAGGGGGAGTCCATTTTCGAGTTCACGGCAAAAAGAAGGGACGACAGCACATTCGAGGTGCTTATGTATGTGAGAAAGGCATACGATCCTTCGGGAAGTGAGATCTATCCCAGCACCTCCATCGATATCACGGACCGGAAAAAGGCGGAGGAAGAGCGGAAGAACTACGAGAGCAGCCTGAGACAGGCCCACAAGATGGAAGCCATCGGCACCCTGGCAGGAGGGATCGCCCACGATTTCAACAATATCCTCGGGATCATCATCGGGAACACCGAGCTTGCCATGGAGGAAGTGCCCGAATGGAATGCCGCAAGAGAGAACCTCGAAGAGGTCAAGACGGCCGGGCTTCGCGCAAGGGACGTGGTCCGGCAGCTCCTGAACTTCAGCAGAAAGGCGGAACGGAAGATCGCACCGGTGGAGATCCTGCCCATTGTCCGGGAGTCGGTTCGGCTTATTCGCGCATCCATTCCCGCGACCGTCCATATCCGCCTGGAACTGCCCGACGGGACGGCGGCGGTCATGGGGGATGCTACCCAGATCCATCAGGTTCTGATCAACCTCTGCACCAACGCTTCCCATGCAATGGAGGAAAAGGGTGGGCTGCTCACCATCTCCCTGGACGATGTCCGATTCCCGGATGAAACCGCCTTTTCCCATCAGACGGCGGGGCCCGGAGATTACGTCCGGCTGCGGATTTCGGACACGGGACCCGGCATCGACCCCGACATCATGGACAAGGTGCTCGATCCCTACTTTACCACAAAGGATGTGGGCAAGGGCACGGGCATGGGGCTGGCCGTGGTGCACGGCATCGTGAAAAACCATGACGGCATCATCGAAATCGAGAGCAAAGCGGGAGAGGGAACCCGGGTGGAAGTACTCTTTCCCGCGACCGAGGATAAACCGGCGGCGGAAACGGAGAGCTTGCCGGCAGCGCGGAGCGCCGGAGAGGAGATCCTCTTCGTGGACGATGAGCCCGCCGTGGTCAATATGGCCGGGAGTACCCTCGAAAGACTCGGTTACCGCGTTGAAACCGAAACCGATGCAGCTGCGGCACTTGAGCTGTTTCGCGGGGCGCCCGGGCGCTTCGACCTTGTGGTCACCGATATGACCATGCCCGGGATGACGGGCGACTTGTTCATCCGCGAGCTGCTGCGGCTGCGCCCCGGCATTCCCGTTGTGATCTGCACGGGCTTCAGCGAGAGGATGGACCCGGACAGGGCAAGGGAGATCGGCGCCGCAAGGTATATTGAAAAGCCCTTGGTGAAGGGGGAGCTTGGCCGGGTCGTGCGGGAGGCCCTGGACGCCGCCTTGAAAAAAGGGTCGGCGGCGGCGCTTGATGCATGATTTGAAGTTTACATTTTGTTTTCCTCTGACCAGGCTCGAATTACGACAATCTCCTCCTCGGGAATGTTCAGCATCCTGAGAAAGCGCAGGTGCTTATCAGGGGCCGTTCTCTCGAAGTCCACATGCCATCTGTGCTGATCCGCCTCGGTGAACCCCGCCGCCGAAAGCAGGGCGCACCAGGTTTCCTTGTCCAATGCTTCGGGCGGGTCCAGAATCTCCTTTCTACCGATCAGTTCAGCCACGAATTGCTGCTGGTTCCTGAGGTCCGCCATTTCCCTGTTGAGTTCCGTGAGGCGTTTCTCCAGGGCATGGGCCAGTTGTGAATCTCCCGTGTCGTCGAGGATGCGGCCGATCTCCTTCAGGGACAATCCGGCCTTGCGGTATTCGCAGATGCGGGAAAGTCTCCTGGCGTCGTCGTCCGAATACCTTCGATATTCACCCCTTTCATGTCCCGACGGTTCAAGTATGCCGATCCGGTGGTAGTAGAGCAGGGTGCTGCGGGAGAGTCCGAACTGTTTGGCCAGATTTCCGACACTGTACATGGGCTGTCTTCCTTATAAAGGCGCCGCCGGAATTTCAGTTAACGACGGAAGCGCTGTAACATGGGGGCGATGATCGGTTTCGGCTTGAGGAAATAAATAGTTCCACAATTCATGGGGGCGTTTCCCTGTAGGGCGGAATTCCCCCTGAACCGTTGTGGATTTAATTAATTCCGAGCCCATCATGGACAAAGCACCGCCCCCTTTGGGGTTGCAAAGGGCGCATTTACCCCTGTTTACAATTTATGGGGTGGGACGAGCATCTCGCCGGTCCTCAGGTAGTGCTCCAGCATCTCTTTGATCGATTTCATAAGCGCCGCATACGTCTCCGGACTCGTGTTCTCGATGATGGTGTTGCCCATCTCATCCAGTCCCGTCTGGAGCTGGGACCAGTGGGCCGTTGTAATATCCCCTTCGCGGCCCAGTCGGATGCGATAACGTACCGCAAGGCTCGTGTTGAACCGGACGAACTCGATGGTCTCATTGGGTTCATACCGGCAAACCATCCATGTTTCCTTGCCTCCCCGGCCGGGAAACCAGGTCCTGAAGATGCAGTCCTCCTCGGCAATACCCGATTCACTCCAGACCATCTCACATTTCCAGTGGGGAATCCAATCATATTCCCGAACCGGGCATAACAGGGGAAAAACCTTTTCCGGGGCGGCGGAAAGCCTCATCTCCGCCTCGAACAACCTTCTTACTGCCTTGAATTCTGTCATTGTCTGCTCCTTTATAAGTTGATGTTGTTGTCATGCTTCTGTTCGACCATGGGGGGTGAAGCCGTAGACGGGTCAAGGACAGGATTAATAAAAAAAACCGTTTTCCAGGAAAATCGAACAACTTGAAAAGTCTCTAAATACATCGAAAGCGGAATAATTGAAAAAACAGAAAAATTTCAACTCTGAAAATATTAAAGAACTGAATAACCTAAAATAGCTGAGATAGCTGGAAAGGCTGAAAGAGGCTAAGAGAGACTGAAAAAGCCTTGAAGAGCTTTGAAGAACCTGCAAGTCGGATAAACTTCAACGATCCGGAAATGTCCGTTGCAACAATTTCGATGGGTACGAACTCAGCCGATAAGAATGCAAGGTGTTCATAAAATTCCTTTTGTGAAAATCAACTTACATTTTCGTGGAATGGTGTCGGCCGAAGTTTTGACCATCGCATATTGAAGCGCTCTGTGTTCTGAATTGGTCGATATGTAATCGATATCATGAATGGAAAATAGATTTGTCGAGATCTTTTTTGTCGCAAAGCGGAGCCCCGGGTTCAGCCGGATTGCTTGTCGCAATCGTAAAACCATGGGGTTTCGTTATCCATCATGTCAAACCCCGTTAAGGGGTCTCGCTAGCGTTTTCCACCTTGTTTCGAAGAATAATCGCTTGGCGGACGGCTTGGTTATGCTTAGGAAAGTACAAAAATGTAACTGAAGATAATTTGAGATTCAAAAATGTAACAAATAATTGGATAGTTATTGGGTGTTGAAGATTCTGTTCGCGCGAGAATACTCCTCGAAAAATTATATAGCCATATAAATCTAATGGTTACTGTTTGTGTGGTTGTTTTTCTGTTCTTTGTGGCACGCCGGCTGCATTGAAAGAGTGCAAAGAAAAAACAAAGTTTCAAAAATCAAAAACGATGAATATCAAACAGGAGGAGCTGACCAACATGAGAAAGATTGAAGCGATCATCAAGCCGTTCAAACTGGATGAAGTGAAGGATGCCCTGAACGAGATCGGCATCTCGGGTATGACCATCAACGAAGTCAAGGGATACGGAAGGCAGAAGGGCCACAAGGAGATCTATCGCGGCGCGGAGTACGTGGTGGATTTCATCCCCAAGGTGAAGATCGATCTGATCGTGGAGGAGGCCATGGTGGACAAGGTCGTGGACGTGATCGCTGCCAGCGCCAAGTCCGGAAAGATCGGCGACGGCAAGATCTTCGTTCTTCCGGTGGAGAACATCACGAGGATCAGGACCGGCGAGACCGACAAGGCCGCGATCTAAAGAAGGCGTGGCCGGAAAAATGCCGGGGCGCGAAAAAGAGCAGCATTCCTGAATAAGCAAAGATTTTAAAAGATATCATCATAAAAGGATCAGGGGGAAGAGAAATGAGATTTGCAATACTTACGATAATATTTTCACTTTTCGGTATTTCAATGGGTTGGGCCGGCGACGAGGCTCCCACGGCTATTTCAAATAAAGAGGCGATCACACTGGTTCAGGATCATGCAAACTTTTTGTGGACACTGGTCGCGGCATGTCTCGTGTTCTTCATGCAGGCCGGATTCGCCATGGTCGAGGCGGGGTTCACGCGGGCCAAGAACTGCATCAACATCATGATGAAGAACCTCATGGACTTCTCGATGGGCTCCATCGGTTACTGGGCAGTGGGTTTCGGCCTGATGTTCGGCGCATCCAAGACCGGGTGGTTCGGTACCACCGGTTTTTTCCTCTCCGACTTCAAGGTGGACGGTGATCCCTGGGTGCTGGCGTTCTGGATGTTCCAGGTTGTTTTTGCCGCCACCACGGCCACCATCGTGTCCGGCGCCATGGCGGAGAGAACCAAGTTCACGGGTTACCTTGTATACAGCATCGTTCTCAGCGCCTTTATCTATCCCATCTTCGGCAGCTGGGCATGGGGAAGTCTCCTGAACGGCAGCGGATGGTTGGAAGCAAAAGGCTTTATCGATTTCGCGGGCTCCACGGTTGTTCACTCTGTGGGCGGATGGGCCGCGCTGGCCGGCGCCATCGTCCTGGGACCCCGCCTTGGCAAGTACACCCGTGACGGTAAGATCAACCCCATCATGGGACACAACATTCCCCTGGCCGCCCTGGGCGTTTTTATCCTCTGGCTCGGATGGTTCGGTTTCAACCCCGGTTCCACCACCACCGCCGACAAGAGCATCGCCATGATCTTCGTGAACACGAACCTCTCCGCCGCAGCGGGCTGCATCGTCGCCATGGTCGTCTCCTGGATCAAGTTCGGTAAGCCCGAAGTGGGCATGAGCCTCAACGGCGCCCTTGCAGGCCTCGTGGGCATCACCGCCGGTTGCGCCAACGTCACCCCCAACAGCTCCATCATCATCGGTGCCGTCGCCGGCTGCCTGGTCGTCTTCTCCGTTCTCTTCTTCGACAGGATCAAGATCGACGATCCCGTCGGCGCGGTTTCCGTACACGGCGTATGCGGCGCATGGGGCACGCTGGCGGCGGGTATCTTCAACATCGGCGGCACCTCGGCCTCCATCATCGGTGTGCAGCTCCTGGGGATCGCGGCATGCTTCCTCTGGACCTTCCCCCTGGCATTCCTCATGTTCAAGACCATCTCCAGGACCATCGGCCTCAGGGTCACCCCCGAGGAGGAGATGGAGGGATTGGATTACACCGAGCACGGTGGAAACGCCTACCCCGACTTCGGTATCTCCTCCTACTCCAGCGGCCACGGGATCACGGGCGCTCCTTCCCACGGCGCCTCCCAGGTAGCGGCCGCATCCGGCAAGACCGTGAGCGAATCGCTCTAATGTACGGATGATATGCCGTGCCCGCAACGGATTTCTCAGGAATCCAAAAAAGCGGGCACGGCTTTTTCATTTGGGGCCCGCATGGGCATTATCGGCAAGGCCGGGCGAGGGAAACCTCGCCCGGGATCATAATCAGGTTGGGTGCCATGGAAACAGTATTTAAAAGATCAGCGGCAAACTTAAAGGAAAAAATCGACTACCTGGACCGGTGCTACCTCAAGGGGAGAACAGGACCGGCGGAAAAGGAGTTTCCCGGGATCGTCGACGATTACTTCTGCGAGTGTTTTGGAAGCAGCGCGGCGGGGCCCGAGATCGGAATACTGACGAATCCATACGCGATCATCGCCCTTGGCGGGTACGGCAGGGGAGAATTCTGGTCGTTGCCGGACCTGGACCTGCTTTTTCTCTTCTCCAGGGATGTGCCCGAAGGCGCGGCCGCCCTGATCCGGGAGGCGGTCTATCCCCTCTGGGACATGGGATGGAACGTGAACTACTCCCTCCAGACGGCGGCGGAGATGGCCAAGCTCGCCAGAAAGGGGTTCCGCACCCTCTCCTCCCTGTTCGATGCGCGCTTTGTCTGCGGCGTCTCGACTGTTTACTCGGATCTGTCGGCATACCTGAGGAACAGCTTCTACCTTCACAAGTCGAGATCCATCGGCCTCACCCTGGTGCGGAACCGGGAGACGCGGACCCTTGCCCATGCCGGGGCGGAGTACCTGCGGGAACCGGATCTTCTGAAGGGGCCGGGGGGGCTTATGGACCTTCGGGAGATGCTGTGGATCGCGCGCCTCAGGTTCAATATCCGGGAAATGGAAGATCTGAAATACTCCGGCATCCTCTCTCACGAAGAGGTGTTGCGGCTGATGGCTGCGGTAAAATATCTCGGCGGGGTAAGAAAGCATCTCTGCCATGTGGGGGGCAAGCGCCTTTCTCGACTCTACGACGACCTCCAGGAGAAGGTGGGCGAGGGACTGGAGATAATGCCCCCTTCCGGCCTGACCCCGAGGGAGGGGCTGCTGACGGCCGTTTCGGGCTGGATGTCCCTTGTGGAGCGATTCCGGAATGAACTCGTGCACGAGGCGGGCCTGTCGGATTCGAAGCCTGCCGAGGGGGCGGGGGCTTCCACCCATTACCGCTGGATCAGCGTCAAGAAGGGCCGCCTTGCCTTCTCCTCTTCCCTCAAGATACTCGGCGACCCCGAACTGCTCATGAAGATCTTCGAGGAGCGCTGCCGCCTGAAGGTTCCCCTGGGCGGGGAGGCAAAACGTCTCGTGGGGGCATTTGCCGGGCTTGTGTGTCCCATCCCCGAAAAGCTCACTCCCCTCCTTCCTCTCCACGGGGAGAGCTGCCCCGTGCTGGCGGAGATGCTGGAAACAGGGCTTCTCCAGCGCTTTATCCCGGGATTCGCGGCGGCCGAGAACCGTGTTCACCTGGGCTCGGGCAGTTCCCTTCCCCTCCACCTTCGCCTTTTAGGGACCCTTACCGAAGTCAACCGGATGTCGGAAAACCGTGACGGGTCCCAGGGAGATCTTTTCACGGGGCTCAGGTTCCGCAATGTATTGCTCTGGGCCGCGCTGCTCCAGGGGATCGGCAGGGCGGACGGAAGCGCGAATCACGTGAAAGGTTCACTGGACGCTGCAACGGCGCTCTTCAGTGAAAGGGAGCCGGCAGGCTGCCGGGCAAGCTTTACGGAGCTCTGCTTTCTTATCGAAAAACAGGGATGTTTAAGGCGGCTTGCAACCCGGCGGGATATTCGCGACCCCTCGGTGGTGCGGGACGCGGCAAAGCGGCTGGGAACAGGGGATCGCTTGAAGATGCTCTACATCCTTGACACGGCGGATCTCACGGCAGCGGGCACGGCGAACGCGGACCTTGGCCTGCCCGAGCGCATCAAGGAGCTGTTCCTTCGAATAACGGGCGTGGTGGAGGATTCCGAAGCGGGCCTTGGCGGCGATGGGCCCGGGATCTTGCAGGAGCAATTGGCCGAGGGCATCTCCCCGGCTGAAAAGGAAACGGCGAATCGAATCGCCGAGCATGTGGTGGAGGGATACCTGCCCGAACTTTCCAGGGATTTTCTTCTCGCGCACATGGCCCTTCACGATCGCCGAAACGAATCGGAAAAAGCCTGTTTCCATTGGGAAATCAACGGCGGTCGGGCACCCGGAACACGCAGGGTCGTTGTGGGCGCCCGGGGCGGAGAAGAGGTGTTGACGGTGGTTGCGGGGGCCCTGCACCACGGGGGGATCGAGATCATCCGGGCCGGGGTTTACCCCTTGGGGAACGGCATCCGTATCCTGGTCATCCGTGCAAGGGAACCCGTGGACCGGATCTTCGAGGCGGAGCGGTGGAAAATCGCGGAGCTGCATATCTGCAATGCCCTTTCGGGTAAGCCTTCAAAGGAGGTCTCCCCGGCACGACGTGCATTTTTCAGGGAGAAGGTCGCGGGGATCGAAATAACGGTGGACAATAATGCGGCCGTGGATTTCAGCGTCGTCGAGATTCTAACGGATAAAGGGGCGGAGATTCTGTTCAGGGCATCCTGCTTTATGCTTCGGGCGAACCTTGAAACCGGTTTCGTGCTCTCCGGAACGGAGGAGGGAAAGCGGGTCTGTGTCCTCTATGTGAGAGATCCGAAGCAGGGGAAGCTTTCGTCGGGCAAGGAGATTGAAGCGTTCAGGGGCGCCCTTGAAAATTTCCTGAAAAATCAAGGCGACAAGGACCCTCTCCCCCGTCCGGAAGGTGAGGAAAGGCGCCGGTTTCCCCGTGCCGGATAAATATTGATGCCTCTGTAAAAAGTCGACGTTTAAAAAACCGACCACAATCCGTCGTAGTTTTAATCTGAGTGTCCCCTATGAAAACCAACACATGCTTCAATGACGGATTGACGTATTGAAATGCTCCTCGGAAAAAAAAAATCCGGAAAACGCCAAATGGGCGCGTTCCGGATTTTTTATTTTTGTCGGTTGCCCTTTTACAACAAAGGGGCGCCGGGCTACCTGAACTGGCGGTAGTCAACGTCGTATTTTTCCGCCTTGTAGGAAAACTTTCGGACGGTGGTCTTGAGAAGCTTCGCGGCCATGGAGATATTGCCCCGGGTGTTGTTGAGGGCGTCCACGAGCATCTCCTTTTCCAGTTTTGCCACCGCCTCCTCCATGGAGAGGGAGGG
>PPCM01000425.1_pt1 | contig 40950 bp, 30 predicted proteins | sample 1555541 | NCBI WGS metagenome assembly PPCM01 (sample SAMN05284479, study PRJNA326546) | Marine sediment metagenome, whole genome shotgun sequencing project. | isolation source: marine sediment | place: Germany: Wadden Sea | collected 2012-09-05
CCGGGGGGAGCGTTTGCTCAGTTCGAGCGGGAAACGGCGGAGCTTCTCCATGGCGGATAGGCTCCGGGGGGAGTGTTTGCTCAGTTCGGGCGGGAAACGGCGGAGCCCCTCCATGGGGGGAGAGGCTCCGGGTGGAACGTGTCCTTCAGTGCGGGCGGGAAAAGGCAGGGCACCTCCAGAGGGGAGGGGCCTTCCGGTTCAGTCGTTGAACTGTACGCCGACGGTGTGGCCTCCCGTTTTGCAGGTATCGCATTTTTTGCTCCAGACCACCTCCGCCGTGCAGGTTCCCCGGTGGTCCTTTGCTGCGGTAAGTTCCGACCTTCCGTCCGTTGCCTTGAGCAACAGGCGGGAGCCTTTCTTGAGGCTTCTGTCGGCCGTGAACGACATACCGTCCTCGCTGCACTCCATCATGTCGGCACCGTAAAAGGCATCGAAATAAGCGTTGAAATAGGGAATGAAGTGACTCTCCCTGTTGTCCAGTGAATAGATGATATGATCCTTGTAATGTGCCCGGGCCTGATTGCGTTTTTCCTTCTTGACCATATTGTTTCCTCCTGTTTGTCCGGCGCGTTCCTTTTGGGCGGCGAATCATGCCGGCTGAAATCGTTAAAAACGATGATTTAAGTGTGAAGCCTTGCCGGTGAACCGGATGCTGATTTTTTCCGATTTAGCTCGGAATCGGTGGATTCCCGGGTGGTGATTATTCGAGCCCGGTCGCCCGTCGCATTTAAAAGGTCCCCCGGGTGGGAACTGCTTTTGCCTGAGGAGGAGAAGGGGCTTTCGGGTTCTTTCCCTTTGTCGTCATGGCAAAAAATATTACCGGATCAAAACGTGTCAAACCCTGTCGGTAACGGCTTTCGGTATAAAACGAATAAAAGATGACCGACGGTCATCATTTTGTTGGGCAGAGCGTTCAATCCCCTCAATATCAGGTTGTAATTCAATGAGTGGTCGAAAGGAAAATTGTTGAGTGTTGTTGGTTTGCAAACCAAGCCCCGTGATCTTCAGGTTTCGGTGAAATGATGGTGGAAGGTCGCAATGAGCGCTGAATGTTATCGGTTTGCAAACCAGGCCCCCGTGATCCTCAGTTTTCGGCGAGATGATGGTGGAAGACCGCAATGGGTGGTGGAAAGGATGAGCGCTGAGCGTTATTGGTTGGTAAAACAAGTTCCCGGGATCTTCAGAGGCTTCGAGGTATGACGGCGGGAGTCCGCAATGGCGGTGGAAAGGTTAAGCTCGTAGTTTTATCGGTTGACGAACCAAGTCCTTTGGTTATCGGGGTTACGGATATATGATACTGGAGGCCCGCAATGGGCGGTGGAGTGTATGGTTGCCGAGTTTTATCGAATGGTAAATCAAGACCCCGGTTCTTCAGGGGGGCAGGGTAAAGACGGAGGGAGGGTGACCTTGCGGCCTCCGGCATGAATGCAGCCGGAGGCCCGGCGAACCGGGCGCTCCGGCGGAGCTGTTAACCGTGGAGGGGAATGTCCAGGGCCTTGAACGAGGCTTCGAGCATCACCTCGGCAAGGGTGGGATGGGCATGGATGGTCTCGGCAATATCCTTCACGGACGCGCCCATGCTGATTGCAAGGGTGGCCTCGCCGATCAGGTCCGTTGCATGGGGGCCGGCAATATGAACGCCCAGGACCTTTCCGGTGGAAACCTGGGAAACGATCTTGGCAAAGCCGGCGATCTCGCCCAGTACCTGCGCCTTTCCGATGGTTCTGAACAGGACGGAGTCCCCGCGAACGTCGCCGTCGTACTTCTCCTTTGCCTCTTTTTCGGAGAGCCCCACGGTGCCCACCTCGGGCATGGTGAAGATGGCGCCGGGGATCACGTCGTACTGCATGGTCTTCTCATGGCCCATGATGTTGTCCACGGCGATCTCGCCCTCGGTGGAGGCCACGTGGGCCAGCATCACCTTGGGGGGGCCGAGGATGTCGCCGATGGCAAACACGTTTTCCGCGCTGGTGCGAAGGCCGTCGTCTGCCTTGATCCAGCCCCGGTCGTCGGTCGTTACGCCGATGTTTTCGAGGCCGATATTGTCGGAGTTGGGGGTGCGGCCGATGCAGACCAGGAGCTTGTCCGCCTTCTGGGTCACGGGCACCTTGTCCTTCTCCTTGAGTTTCTCGGCAAAGGGGGAAGGACCGATCACCACCTCGAAGTCGCCCTCGTTGTTCACTGACTGGACGGTTCTGTTCACCAGGACCTTGATCTTTTTCTTCTTCATTTCGCGCATGATCAGCTTGCTGCACTCCTCGTCAACCGAGGGCAGGGGCAGGAGGCGGTCCATGGCCTCGACCACGGTGACGTCGGAACCCAGTGCGTTGAGGATAAAGGCGAACTCGCAGCCGATCACGCCGCCGCCGACGATGGTGATGGTCTTGGGCACCTCGGTGAGGGCCAGGGCCTCGTTGCTGGAGATCACGCGCTCGCCGTCCAGGGGGAAGGCGGGGATGTTCAGGGGGCGGCTGCCGGTGGCGATGATCAGCTTGTCGTAGGCAACGTCGTGGGTCTCGCCGGAAGCTTCGGTGGCGGTGATGCTGCCCGCGCCGTTGATAAAGGCGTCGCCCAGGATGTAGCGGATGTTGTGCTTCTTGAAGAGGCCGAGGATGCCCTTGCTCTGGCTCTCTATAATGGACTCCTTACGGGCCATGAGCTGTCCCATGTCGCAGGCCGCATCGCTTCCGCCGGTGATGCCGAACTCCTTGGCATGCTTGAACTCCTGGAGCATATCCGCCGATCTTTTCAGCACCTTGGAGGGGATGCAGCCCCAGTTCAGGCAGGTTCCGCCCACATTCTCCTTCTCTATTACCGTGACTTCTCCTCCCATCTGGGCTGCGCGTATTGCTGCTACATATCCGCCGGGGCCTGCGCCGAGAACTGTGATTTTCTGGGTCATGACTGTGATCTCCTATGATTTTTGTTTGATTCATTCTGAAAAAGCCGGCAAAATAGCATATAAAAAAATTCGAATTCCGCCCGTATTGGGGTCCGATTTTGTGGACCCGCTGAATTACAGGCGGTTGCACCGTTTCAGAGGATGTATCAAAACCGTTAAAATATGGAGTCCTTGAAACCGGTTCGCGAAGTCGCTTCCGTATCGCGTCGGCAGGCTCCATCAATGGTGGTATGCAGACAGATGCATTCCACTGTATCACCAGTTCAACGATTTCATCAATAATTAAGGGAACCGACATTATCGGTGCTTACATATAAAGAAACCGTTGTTTTGGCGCCTCCATTATAAGTGAACCGTAAGCGCCTCCGATCCTTTAATACGGGGTACCCGAAATCCCCAGGCCGTTTAACCCGGCAACCCGGATTCCCCGCCCCGGCATAATGGTTGGGCCGGATTATCCGGGCCGCCCGTTTATGATGCTCCGGAAAGGTTGTATCGGCAATGGGGCGGAACCGTGATCTTCCCGTTCGGTGTGCGCGAGCGCCGGAAAGGTCGTGCCGGAAATTCGGAAGCCTTGAAGTTCCCATGCCGCCGAAGGGTTTGGGCGCTTCGGTCTTGGGTGCCCGGAACGACGCTTCGACCCCGCAACGGAAAGGCGATGAGATCACCGATCCCTTGCCTTCGGGGGCAACGCGGATTCCGCAATGCGTAAATAAGGAATCGGCGTTGCCGGTAACGGGGGGTAAAGCATGGAACATGGTTTCATCACCTATTATATAAGGTAACCTTCATCGTCCACTCGAAGGAATGGGGAACGGCACGTCCCGCAAGGGTTTGCGGGGGATTCTCCGTTCCATTCATCCTGGTTTCCGAGGGTTCGGGTTTTCCTTTTTTCGGGCGGCCGGCGTACGAGCTTCAGTCCGTCAGTTGTGTCCAGCTTGAAAAATTAGCCTGCTCGAATTGATGAATTCGTTAAATTTGAATATTGTTATTGACAACATCAACAGCATAGCTTAACGTGGGTTCATAAATCAACAAAAAAATGGTGACGGACACAATGAAAATCGATGATATCAACATCTCCATTATCAATCACCTCCGGGACGGAAGAATTCCCTTCAGGAAGATAGCCGACGACCTCTCCATTTCCGAGGGCACGGTGAGAACCCGTGTGCGGAAACTCACGGAAGAGGGCGTTCTCGAGATTTCGGGACTCGTCGACCCTGAAGCGATTCCCAACCAGTCGGTGGTGATGGTCGGTGTCAATGTGGGAGACATGGACCTTGTTAAAAAGGGAGAGGAATTCAGCAAGCTGAGGGGGGTGACCTCCGTGTGCGTTGTGACCGGCCGTTTCGACCTGATTGTCACGGTTGTCCTTAAGAAGGGCTTTGGCCTCCTGGAGTTCTACACGGAGGAGGTGAAGCAGTTGGACAATGTGATTGCAGTGGAATCCTTCGTTGTTTACAAGAGCTTTAATCTCAAGGTTCCCCTGGCAAAGTGATCGGGCTCTCCAACTTCAAGCGGCCCGCCGAGGAGGCGGGCAAAGGGAAAGAGGAATTGCTATGAGTAACGACACAAAGACGACACCCCTGCACGGTTGGCACCTTGCCAACGGCGCGAACATGGCGAACTTCGGCAACTACGACATGCCCCTCTGGTACCCCACCGGTGCAAAGGGCGAGCACCTTGCCGTAATCAACAATGCCGGCATTTTCGACACCACTCACATGGCCACCCTCCTTATAAAAGGAAAGGATGCAAGGGCGCTTATCCAGATCTGTTTCTCCAAGGATCTCGAGGCTTCCGTGGGCCTGAAGAAAACCCCCATCACGGCGGGCCGCAGTGTTTACGGCCTCTACCTGGATGAGAAGGGCCACGTGATCGACGACGCCATCGTCTCCCAGGTGGAGGATGAGCTCTATATGGTGGTGACCAACGCGGGCATGGGTGCTGCCATCACGAAACAGCTCGAAGATCACAAGGGCGACCTTGTCGCGGACGTGATCGATCTTACCGACCAGCTCGGCAAGATGGACATCCAGGGTCCCGCCTCCCTCAAGGTGATGAAGAAGCTGATCAAGGATGCGGACAAGGTCTTCGAGAAGATGCCTTACTTCTCCTTCAAGGGTTGGTTCCAGGCCGGCGGCGAGAAGACCGAAGAGGTTCAGCTTCTGGACGGAACCCCCCTCATGCTCTCCAGGACCGGTTACACCGGTGAGTTCGGCTTCGAGATGTTTATCGCCCCGGACAAGATCCAGGCCCTCTGGGATCTTCTCCTTTCGGCCGGCGAAGAGTTCGGCGTGATCGCATGCGGCCTTGCGGCGCGTGATTCCCTGAGGGCGGGCTCCGTACTGCCCCTCTCCCACCAGGATGTGGGGGAATGGCCCTTCGCGGCGAACCCCTGGCCATTCGCACTGGCCTGGAACGAGGCGGGCGACGGGTTTACAAAGGAGTTTATCGGCAGCAAGGCGCTCCTGGCCCTTGGCGAAACCGATTACACATATGCGTTTGCAGGTTACGACCTGAGGAAGATCCCCACGGGAGAAGGCTCCTCCGTAACGGATCAGGACGGCAACACCATCGGCGCCATCCTCACATGCGCAACCGATATGGCCATCGGGCGTGTTGACGGCACCATCGTCAGCCTGGCCACCCCCCTTGAAAAGGGCAGGCCCGAAAACTTCAAACCCAAAGGCCTCTGCTGCGGGTTTGTGAAGGTGACAAGGAAGCTTGAAGTGGGCGAGGTGATCATCCTCACCGACGGAAAGAGAAAACTCAAGGTGGAGATCAGGACGGACATTCGTCCGGATCGTTCCGCAAGGCGTCCCGTCAGGGAAATGGCATAATTAATCATCAGGGAGAAAGGAGAGATCCATGAAAGAAATCAGCGAACTGAATTTACCGGCAGATCTGCGTTACACCGATGACCACGAGTGGGCAAAGATGGAGGGGGATACCGTAAAGATCGGCATCACCGACTATGCACAGGACCAGTTGGGGGATATCGTTTTTGTGGAGATGCCCGGCGAAGGCGACACCTTTGACAAGGGCGACGAGTTCGGTACCCTTGAATCGGTAAAAGCCGTTTCCGAGCTGTACATTCCCATCGGAGGCGAGATCGTTGCCGTGAACGAGAACCTCGAGGATGCGCCCGAGAGCCTGAACGAGGATCCCTATGCCAACTGGATCATCGAGGTAAAGCCCTCCGATCCCGCAGAGCTCGACGCCCTCATGAGTGCCGACGCTTACCTTGAAAGCCTGAAAGGATAGAATGCCATGCGTTTTTTGCCCCATACCGATGAAGAGATAAAAGAGATGCTTCAGGTGGTGGGAGTGGACAGCCTCGAAGACCTCTTTCCCACGGTACCCGAGAACTGCCGCCCCGACAAGGAAGCAGACATTCCCGAAGCCATGACGGAGTGGGAGCTGGACGAGCACATGAAGGGCATCGCCAAGATGATGTGTGCAAACCAGGAGTTCAAGGTCCTGATCGGCGCCGGAAGCTACCATCACAATATTCCCACCATGATCCCCAGCATCATGGGCAGGTCCGAGTTTCTCACGGCCTACACACCCTATCAGCCCGAGATGGCCCAGGGCACGCTCCAGGGCATCTTCGAGTACCAGACCCTGACGGCCCGCCTCCTCGGCATGGACGCGGCCAACGCCTCCATGTACGACGGCGCATCCGGCCTTGCCGAAGCGCTCCTCATGGGCATCCGTATCGGAAAGAAGAAGAAGAAGGTTGCCGTGTCCGGCGCCATCCACCCCCATTACCTGGAGGTGGTGGACGCCTACTTCAAGCCCACCGAGTACGAGGTGGTGCAGCTGCCCGTTCTCGAAAACGGCCGCACCGACCTCTCCGGCCTTGCCGAGCTGGGCGACCTTGCGGCGGTTGCCGTACAGTCCCCGAACTTCTTCGGTGTCGTGGAGGATATGCCCGCGGCAGCAGCGGCGATCCATGATGTAAAGGCCCTCTACGTTGCCTGCTTCACGGAACCCTTTGCATTCGGGCTCTACAAGAACCCGGGCGCCTGCGGCGCGGACATCGTCTGCGGCGAGGGCCAGAGCTTCGGTATCCCCCGCTCCTTCGGCGGCCCCGGCCTCGGCATGTTTGCATGCAAGACCAAGTACGTAAGGAACATGCCCGGAAGGCTTATCGGGCAGACCAAGGACCTTGACGGCAAGAGGGGCTTCGTGCTCACCCTCGCCACCCGCGAGCAGCATATCCGCCGCGAGAAGGCCACCTCCAACATCTGCTCCAACCAGGGTATCTGCTCCATGACGGCCGGTATGTTCATGGCCACCCTCGGCAAGACGGGCCTTGGCAAGATCGCACAGCTCAACTACGACAAGGCCGAGTACTTCAAGGCCGAGCTCGTAAAGGCAGGGGCAAAGATCACCTTCGACTCTCCCACCTTCAACGAGTTCGTGGTGGAGTTCGCCGAAGACTTCAGGCCCTCTTACGATGCGCTCCTCGGCAAGGGGATCGTGGCCGGGCTCGAGCTCGGTAAATATTATCCCGAAATGTGCGGTAAGTATCTTTTCTGCGTGACCGAGGCCGTATCCAAGGAAGACATGGATACCGTGGTCAGGGAGGTGAAATAATGACTCAGACCGTAGGCACCAGTGGCCTTATACTCAACGAACCCCTTCTCTGGGAGAAGGGCAGGGAAGGGCGATGCGCCATCAGCATTCCCACCAGCGATGTTCCCGCAGCGGAAGTACCCGCCGACCTCAAGGGAGAGGCGCCTGAATTTCCCGACCTCAACGAGGTGGACGTGGTTCGTCACTACACGCGGCTTTCCACCTGGAACTTCGGTGTTGACACGGGAATGTATCCCCTTGGCTCCTGCACCATGAAGTACAACCCCAAGATCAACGAGAAGCACGCGGCAACGCCCCAGATCGCTTCTGCCCATCCCATGCTTCCGGACTCCATGAGCCAGGGCACCCTGAAGATCATGTACGAACTCCAGGAGTACCTTGCCCAGATCACCGGCCTTGACGCGGTTTCCGTTCAGCCTGCGGCAGGCGCCCACGGCGAGCTCGCCGGCATGCTGATCTTCGAGGCATACCACAAGAGTAGGGGGTCCAAGCGCAACAAGATCCTGATCCCCGACACCGCCCACGGCACCAACCCGGCAAGCGCCGCCCTCTGCGGATACAAGCCGGTGCCCGTTATCTCCGATGAGAACGGCGTTCTCTCCCTCGAGCAGGTTGAAGAGCTCATGGACGAGGAGACCGCCGGTATCATGGTGACGAACCCCAACACCCTGGGGCTCTTCGAGGAGAACATCGTCAAGGTAGCCGAGATCGTCCATGCAAAGGGCGGCCTTGTATACGGCGACGGCGCCAACATGAACGCCATCATGGGTATCGTGGACCTGAAGAAATGCGGCGTGGATGTTCTTCACCTGAACCTTCACAAGACCTTCTCCACCCCCCACGGCGGCGGCGGACCCGGCGCGGGACCTGTTCTGGTAACCTCGGAGCTGGAAAAGTTCCTTCCCACGCCCAGGGCCGAGAAGCACGGCGACCAGTACCGCCTCGAGGTGAACAACCCCGATTCCGTGGGCAGGATGCACGCATTCCACGGCAATTACGGCGTTCTGGTACGCGCCTACAGCTACATCCTCACCATGGGCGCCAAGTACCTCAAGCTGGCCAGCCAGACAGCGGTTCTCAACGCCAACTACATCAAGGAAAAGCTCAGGGAAGATTTCCACCTGGCATACGACAAGCCCTGCATGCACGAGTGCGTCTTCTCCGATGAGAAGCAGCTCGAGAACAAGGTGACGACCCTCGACATGGCAAAACGGATGATGGACTGCGGCTATCATCCCCCCACCATCTACTTCCCGTTGGTGGTGAGCGGTGCCATCATGATCGAGCCCACCGAGACCGAGTCCAAGGACGATATCGATCAGTTCATCGATGTGTGCAAGATGATTGCACAGGAGGCAAAGGATAATCCTGCCATCCTCCATGAATCGCCCACGGTCTGCAAGCTCAGAAGGCTCGATGAAACGGGTGCTGCCCGTAAACCCTGCCTCTGCGGCTAAGGCGGGTGTTGCCGCTCTTCCGCGGCAATGTTGCAAAGGGCGCTTTTGGTCAGGAGCGCCCTGTAGTAAAAGGACTTCCCGTCCGGGCCCGAGGCGATGCTGTCTCTCCTTCCTCCTTCCGAGGGCCCGGAAGGGAGCCCCTTTCGGGGCGAAATCCAAAAGGCCGTGTAAAAGCGGCCCTGAAAAATCCAATACACCGGACCTGAATTGAGCAAAATACCGGACCTGAAAAAGCACTATCACCGTGGGGCGCGGAATTGGCAACTACCTCTTCAAGCGGTTAAAAGGTTCGGAGCCGGTTGACCAATTGTCGCATGCGCGGGAAAGCGATGATTTACCAAACAACCTTCGCGCGTGTACCGGTTTATAAACATCCCCCAAAACAATAAAGGATACCCCCGGAAACGACACTACTCGCCCTTTTCATCTTCCGAATCGAGGCTATCGCTAAAGCCGCGTTCATATAAAAGGGGACAGATTTATTTTTTCCGGATAAAGCGATAAATCCACCTTATGAGGGAGTCCTGTATAAAAGGGGACCGATTTTTTTGGGGGATAAAACGAAAAATCCACCTTATGGGGGAGTCCTGTAAATAAGGCTGAACAGGCGCTTATCAAATCGGCCGGGGATTGTATAAAACACCGGTAAAGGGGCATGAATCCACATCGGATGGAAAAACTGCCGGTTACGTATTAAGCCTTTCAAAGGGCTTGGACTGAAACATATCGGGGAGAAAAAAGTGACGGAAAACATGGAAAGAAAATCGGGTAGCGGCCTGGCGAGTGCGATACCGTATGTCGACCTGGGCGTCATGGATTATCAAGAGGTGTACGATCTCCAGATCGAGCTTGCGGAAAAGCGGATCACGGGAGAACTTGAAACCGATCTTTTCCTTGTGGTGGAGCATCCAAGGGTGTTCACCCTCGGACGCAGGGGCGGGCGCGAGAACCTTACCGTGTCGGAAGCGTTTCTCGAAAAGGAGAATGTCCCCGTGGTCCAGGTGGAAAGGGGCGGCAATATCACCTATCACGGTCCCGGCCAGCTGGTGGTCTACCCGATCATCAACCTCGAAAAGGCGAAAATCGCGGTAAAAGATTACGTTGGACGCCTCGAGGAGATCATGATCCGCCTTGCCGAGGGGGAAGGGGTCACGGCGGTGCGCGATCCAAGGAACCACGGCGTGTGGGCTTCGGGCATGAAGATCGGCAGCGTGGGCATCGCCCTCAGGCGCGGTGTCTCCTTTCACGGGCTTGCCTTGAACGTGAACCTCTCCCTGGTCCCGTTCAGCTGGATCAACCCCTGCGGCCTCACCGGCGTTGCCATGACCTCCATCGAGAACGAGCTTGGAAAAGAGGTCTCCTTTGACAAAGTAAAGGAGAAGCTGGCGGGCCATATCAAGGACCTTTTTCTGGTGGATCTTGTGCCGGGAAAGTTGCCGAAAACGGCAAAAGCCGGGTAACGATTGTCCGGGTTTACCGGAACTTTCCGATGACGTGGAGCGGATCATGGAATTCGGACTTTTTAAATGGCCGGCAAAATTGATGAATCGGTAATAAAAATACAGGGCCGATTATTGGGCCACATAACGGTGGGGCGAATCCGAATCAACTCACCCGCAAGTTGTGGTTGAAATTTCAATGGTCGACTTCATACGGAGCATCAAGTAATTTTACGATGATAATTCGGGAATGCAGCTGAATTCCGGATAGGGCGGCGGTATTCGAAATGCGGCGGGATCGGAAGTGGTTCAGGATCGGGATCGCCGTGTTTCGTTAAAATACAGGGAAAAATCAGATTCAGGTCGAGGTGAGAAAATGATTCAGGCAAAATGCACGGAAAGAAAAGTGGGAAAACCCAAGTGGCTCACGAGAAAACTACCCACGGGGCCGGAGTACGAGAAGGTCAGGACCCTTTTGAAGGGCGCCCGGCTGAACACCGTATGCCAGGAGGCCAAGTGTCCCAACCAGTTTGAGTGCTACTCCAAGGGAACCTCGACCTTTATGATCCTGGGTGAAAGATGCACCCGGAACTGCAGGTTCTGCGCGGTTGCCCATGCCCCGGAACTTCCGCCGGATCCCGAAGAGCCGAGGCGCGTGGCGGAAACCGCCGCCGCCATGGAGCTCAGGTACGTGGTGGTCACCTCGGTCACAAGGGACGATTGCAAGGACGGGGGCGCTTCCATTTTCGCCGATACCATCAAGGAGGTGACAGAGGCCAAGGCCGATGCCCTGGTGGAGGTGCTGATACCGGATCTTGCCGGCAACTGGGAGGCCCTGAGGACCATCGTTGAGGCCGGCCCCGCCGTGCTGAACCACAATATCGAGACCGTCCCCCGCCTTTACGGAACCGTCAGGCCCGGCGCCGTGTATGCCCGCTCCCTGGAGCTGATTCGCGAGGTGAAGAAGATCGATCCCACCATGCCCACCAAGACCGGCATCATGGTGGGCCTCGGAGAGACGGACGAGGAGATCCTGGATACCCTGCGGGACCTTCGCCGGGTGGGATGCGATCTTTTGACCATCGGGCAGTATCTCCAGCCCTCCATCGACCATCTTCCCGTGGAGCGCTATGTTTCCCCCGACGAATTTGACGCGCTTGCGGAAAAGGCCCTTGAGCTCGGATTTGCCGGTGTTGCGGCGGGCCCCTTTGTCAGGAGTTCCTACCAGGCCGAGAAGCTCTACAGAAAGGTTCGCCGCAAGGCACAGGCTTAACCTTTGGGGCATGCCCCAATAATCGAACGAATCCTGCCGGATGTGATCCCCAGGTTATCGGGATGGGCGCCGTACCCCCCCCCCGGAATCAACCCAAGGCGCCCCTTCACATTCCGGCAGGACATATCAGCCCCATCCCCTTCCAGCTCACCGCATCATGCTCCTGCCCGCAGGCCGTAAACCCAAGGCTTTCACCTTGTGATACAAGGGCCGCTTTATCGTGCTTTTTCATATTCATACGACCGGCCCTGAATGACGCGATCCTTATTTGAAGGTTTTGATATTTATATCAATAGAACTGGCGAATGTCGGGCTTAATAGGGCCGGCGAATGTCAGGCCTGGAACAGCTGTCGAATATCGGGCATAATAGAGCTGTCGGATATGGGATTTTCTCCATGCTGCACATACTTAGAATTTGGAGATGTCGTCGGTATCCGGCTCAAATTCCACAAAATACTGCTCGAAAATGCCCGAGTCAAAGCTCTTTCGCCCCTGAAAGAGGCCGGCAAACGGCATTCCTGTTTTTCTTTCAATTCAACTTTCGGGATTCGAACATATTGCGCCGTGGGAATCTGTTCTAATCGCGAATCTGGCACGAAACAGGCTCCGTTTCCAATGAGAAACAACCGTTCCGGCATGAAAGTCGAAAGTTGAGTTTCAATGCGTACAAAGAAGGGGGGGCGGTAAAACCAACATAGGAATTGCAGTCAATCCGATCTGTTTGTCGTTTGCCGGTTGACGATTGTCAATTAATGGTTGACGTGTTTGGGAGCGTTCTGATGGCGCTCGGCAGGCAACCCGGTTGTTTGGGCATTGTGTTACGTCAACAGCAGCACGAATTATTTTTAATTGTGGTGTTTTTCTTTCTCGATCCCTTATTTGATCGAGGCCCGTCCCGGTATTGCTTTTTTGTTTGCCGTAAATACCGCCCTGAACTGTTTTCCCTGTAAAATACGGGTTGTCCTCCTTGCCTTGCTTTTCCCGCCGGGCTCCATGATCCGGAAATTATTTCAGCGTCTCATTCTCTTCAAAGCCTGAGAACAGAAGGCCCGCCCTTTATTCCCAATCCCTTTGCAGCTTCCAGGGAATGAAAATTGCTTAATTATTGAGTGAGGATGGTCGGTTTATTTGTTGCCGGTTTGATTTAATCGAATCGGGCGCCGCTCCGTTCAAGTATGGATGCCGTTCAGTCAATGTCGCGGGTAGCGGTAGTGCCGCTGTGCGGATAAGGGCTTCTGTCGCTTTCCTTGGTGATGAATACGGCTGTTCCCCAATGGTTTTGCAACAACATTCCGCCGGTTCCACTCGCGTGCTTGTCCCGGGGCGGGAACGGGTTTCAAAAACCCCGGAGCCTTAGGCCGGGGAGGCGGTATCGCATTTATCTCGGGGCAGGCCTTTGATTTTCGAAAAAATGCCGCTTTTGTCGTGGGACGCACGCTTTGTTGACAAGTGTCGGATAGATTATATTTTTTTTAAAATAAGACAGTTAAATCTTAATGACGGTGTCGGGGGGATCGGGGCCGGTTAACGGGGAGGCGGGAAGATCATGCGCATACTGAACAATATGAAGATATCCGTCAAGTTGCTGGGAGGATTCGGGTTGATACTGCTGCTCCTTTCCGGGGCGCTGGGACTCTATCACCATACGGTTCGCGGCACGGTGGAGCGGATGGACAACCTGATCAATGTGGACCTGGCCGTTGCCTTCCATGCCGGGGAGGTGGAAGCGCTCATGCTCCAGGCCCGGCGGAACGAAAAGGACTTCCTTTCCCGTAAGGATATGAAATACCTCGGGCGCGTCGAGAAAAATGTGGAAGACCTTTTAAAGGAAACGGAAGGGATAAGGACCCTTGCCGGAGGTTCGGGGCAAAAGGGCGCGGCGGAAAAGGCGTCCCGGATCGAAACACAGATCAACATCTATCTTGCGAACTTCAGGAAGGTGGTGGCGGGTCACGGGAGAAAGGGGCTCGACCACAACTCCGGGTTGCAGGGACGGTTCAGAAAGATCGTTCACGGTGTTTCGGATTCCATGAAGAATCATGAGGTGGAGGATCTCTATATCGAGATGCTCCAGATTCGCCGTTATGAAAAGGATTATTTCCGCACCCGGAGTGAGAAATACAGGAAGAAGCTGTTTGCCCGGATCGGTCTCTTTTCGGAGCTTCTTTTGGGGAGCGACTGTGCAAGGGAGGTAAAGGAGAAGCTCGGAAACCATGTGGCGGATTATCGGAATGCCCAGGAGCGCTTTCTTGCCGATGAGGGGAATTCGGTGCTCGAGGAGCGGCATTACGGGGAGATCAGGAGGGCGGCCCACGGAATCGAAGGGGAGCTGGACAAAATCTATGTGCCCCGGGTCAAGTCCCTTGTCCTCGATATCCGGAAGAACGAGAAGGATTACCTGCTCCGGGGGGATGAAAAGTACGTGAAAAAGACCCACAAGGCCATCGGCACCCTGGTTTCCGCGTTCGAGAACGCCGGCGTCACCCGGGAGCATATCGATGAGGCGGCGGACGACCTTGCCGCTTACAGGAAGGCCTTTGATGAACTGGTGGCGGAGGATAAGAGGATCGGGGAGTTCACCGCCGCCATGCGCGAGGCGGTGCACAGGATCGAACCCCTGGTGACCTCCCTCCACGTCGAGGCGGTGGAAACGGCCGGCGCGAAAAAGAAGGCAGAGATGGAGAGGGCGGATACAAGGTCCATGGCGGCGCTCTACGCGAGCATGGTGATCATCCTGGCGGGCATCCTTCTTTCCCTGTTTATAACGAGAAGCATCACCGTGCCCGTGGGCAAGATCGTGGGCATGGCAAGGGAGATTGCCGAGGGGGATTTCAGCGGCGAGGTGGATATCCGGCAGAGCGACGAGATCGGGATGCTGGCGGAGGCCTTCGACGAGATGAAGGGAACCATCGGCGATGTTTCCAGGGAGATCAACGGCCTTGTGGCGGCCACCCGGGGGGGGGATCTGGGCCGGCAGGGAGATGCCGAGGCGTTTTCAGGGGAGTGGCGCAAGCTTCTTACGGGGATCAACGATCTCGTTGAGGCCTTTGTCGTGCCCATCAGGGTATCGGCGGAATATGTGGACCGCATCTCAAGAGGAGACATTCCGGACAGGATTACCGAGGCATACGAGGGGGATTTCAACCGAATCAAGGAGAATCTCAATACCCTTGTCGGCGCCATGGAGGAGATCACCGGGCTGGCCGAATCCCTTGCAGACGGAAACCTCACGGTTTCGGCCCGGGAGCGTTCGGTGGAAGACCGTCTCATGGCGGCATTGAACCTGATGATCCGAAATATCAGCAACGTGGTGAAGCATGTGACGAGCGGATCGGACAGCGTGGCCACCGGCAGCCAGCAGCTCAGCTCCACCTCCCAGCAACTGGCCCAGGGGGCAAGCGAGCAGGCGTCCTCCACCGAGGAGGCCTCCTCCTCCATGGAGGAGATGTCCGCGAACATCCGGCAGAACGCCGAGAATGCCCATGAGACGGAAAAGCTTGCCGTCAAGGCCGCAAGTGACGCGGAAGCGGGCGGGAGCGCGGTGAAAAAGACCGTTTCGGCCATGAAAGAGATCGCCGAGAAGATCGGCATCATCGAGGAGATCGCCCGCCAGACCAACATGCTGGCCCTGAATGCCGCCATCGAGGCGGCCCGGGCGGGGGAGCACGGCAAGGGGTTCGCTGTTGTGGCCGATGCGGTCCGGAAGCTGGCGGAGCGGAGCCAGAATGCAGCGGGAGAGATCGGTAAACTCTCCTCCACAAGTGTTGAGATCGCCGAAAATGCAGGGGAGATGCTGGACCGCATGGTGCCGGATATCAGGAGGACGGCCGAGCTGGTGCAGGAGATCAACGCCTCCTCCTCGGAGCAGAACAGCGGCTCCGAGCAGATCAACCAGGCGCTCCTTCAACTGGATCAGGTGATTCAGCAGAATGCGTCCGCATCAGAGGAGATGGCCTCCACCTCCGAGGAGCTTGCGGCCCAGGCGGAGCAGCTCAGGGGGACCATCGGTTTTTTCAGAACGCGGCTGGAAGACGGCGATGCGGAGACCGGCATTGTTCCCGGAAAAGGGGCGGCGCGTGGGGAGCCCCCCCTTGCCGGAGGCATAAAGGTGCATGCGCGGGATGGGGAGAGTGAAGAAAAAACGGCGATCAGGGGAGTCGAACTTGAGCTGAGTGACGGGGAGGGAGGCGGTGATTCCCTGGACAACGGATTTGAGCGTTATTAGTTCCCGAGGGGCTAAGGCTGAACTGTCCGAAGGTAATTGGACCCGGCCTTTGGCGCCGGCTTCGGTCGGAGCTCGCTACTAAACCCGTACCGGCTCCGACTCGGTTTCCGTGAAATCGTGGTGAAATTCCCGGCGGGCGATCATTTCAAAAGAACAAAACGCCCTTCCCCATTTAATGGGGAAGGGCGTTTTGTTTTCCGAGGGGGGGGGAAGTGTTGGTGCTGTTCGTTTGCTGCACCGTTTCGACCCGGGTTCCGTGGAACGGGTGATCTTTGTTTATCCCGCGGGCGGAAAACCGTTGCGTTGGTTTTCCGCTTTACCAGTGGGTCTTGTAGGATGAAATCTGGTACAGCCAGTTGAAATATCCCTGGGTGGTGTGCACGCTTCCGAGGTTCGGCTGGCTTTCCGTCAGGTTGAGCCAGGTGCCGGTGTAATACTTTCCGTTCCAGACCGTGATCTTTGCTGCGCCGATCAACTGGATCGACTGGATGCGTTTATCCCAGTTGTGAACATAGCCGTTGAGCATGATCTGTGATGCATCCGGTGTGTCGATGCCGGGTACCGCGCAGTAGGACTGTCCCTGAAAATAGGGCTGTGAATAAAAGCAGACATTATGGGCGGGGGACTGGGCAAAAACATGGGTTGAAAACACAAGCGTTGCCAGTATAACAAAAGTCGATACCAGACTTCTTGTCATGAAATTTTTCAATGTACACCTCCATCTGTGGTTAAAGAAATGATGTCTTGTCTTTGGTCCATTATATGAAGGAAGGTGTTGAAAGTCGATATAATTTGGCGAGGGGGGGGGATTTTTTCTAATGCCACGCCGGAACCTCGAGGATTCCGTACATGAAAGCTTTCGTTGGCGGCAGTCTTTATCCAGGGAGTATGTTGGTTCACCATAAGCGATTATGGAGAGAAGTTGTCGTCGGCTGATCCAACATGGAAGAGGGGCGTTATGGAGCATAAATTACCTCATCATGTTGTGACTCTTCCCACAGCCCCGAACACCATACCTGGAGTGTGTAACGATAAGTGGCGTTTTAGAGGTCGTCTATTCCAGGGTTGAGAACGTGAGGTTTTTGCCTGGTGGGCCAATGTGGCTGAGTGGGTTGCAATAATGTAACAAGGCGAGTGATGTTTTTCGATAATGTAATTTGTTGTGAATGGTTTTTAAAGCAGAGGAGCATGGCTCGAAAAAATTGGAGCTCCTGACTTCGGAAAAGTGCAGCCATTTGATAAAATGGATGAAATTCCCTTTTATGGTTGAAATCGTAAATTCGACCGGCACCAAAACCACTTTGAATTCCATGGGCTGCAAGCTCCGTATGTTGGATATCGGGAGTTTTGAAATTGATCCTTGACTGCGGCCGGCAGGGATTGTTGTCCAATCGTGAACAGCCGGCCAACTCCCCCGCGAGCCGGCGGGAAACGTTGGAAACAGATCCGCGAGCGGCATCCCCTTTGTGAAATGGCATGAAATATGCTGTAGCGAGGAAGGGAGAATTACTTTCAAATCCGTTTGAAAAGGTGGCGGTTTTGGTTTAGATTGGTCGCCTGCACCCGGTTCAAAACTTTTATTCCAGCGGATGACGATAACGGCGTTGTAACGACAACCACGGATAGCCGTGGGAGTGGAGATCTACTATTCAGGGAGCCGGGGCAAGGCTGAGGGAAGGGGGAGCTGTGATTCCAAGGGCGTTGAAATATGTTGTTTTGGCAGTGTGGTTGGTTTTATGGACAGTTATGGGAGTTTATGCCGGCGAGGGGGAAAGGATCACGGTCTTTGCTGCGGCATCAACGACCCAGGCGGTTACGGAGATTACCCGCGTTTTCATGGAAAAAGGCGAGGGAAGGGTGGTGCTCTCCTTTGCTTCCTCTTCGACCCTTGCAAAGCAGATCGACATGGGGGCGCCGACGGACATTTATATCTCCGCCAACGGCAAATGGATGGACTACCTGGAAAAGAGGGGGGGGATTTTGCCGGAATCCCGATTCGATCTTCTGGGTAACCGTATCGTTCTTATCAAGACGGGCAACGGTGAAAAACCGAGTGCCCCCGGCAGCATCGCCGGGAAAAAGGAGGGAGGCGGCAACCGCGTTGGCCGCGACGGGCGATTGCCCAATACGGAAGGGGATCATGGAATGGATACCCCATCAGGAAAAGGGAAGAAGCGGGTACCGACCCTCCCGGATCGCCAAGAGAAAGTGGGAGGGGATTTGGCTGTGGCCGGACCGGTGGAGATCGATTCCGGGTTTCCTCTGGGGGCGCTTCTGGCCGGCGGGCGGCTTGCCATGGGAGACCCGGCCCATGTGCCGGCGGGGATCTATGGGAAAAAGGCCCTTGAAAAACTGGGGTTATGGGCGGAGGTGCGAAACGCCGTTGCCCCCGCAAGGGATGTGCGGGCGGCACTGGCCCTGGTGGAGCGGGGGGAGGCGCCGCTGGGCATCGTTTATTCCACGGATGCCGCCGGTTCTTCCAGGACTATTACCGCCGGGATCTTTCCCCTTGCCTGCCATCCGCCCATCGTATACCCCGTTGCCCTGGTAAAGGGACGGAGTAACCCTGTCGCCGCCCGGTTTCTAACGTTCCTCAAGGGCGCCGAGGCAAGGCGTCTGTTCGAATCCCACGGGTTCAGGGTGCGCTGATGGATATGCTCTCCCTTACCCCCCTTGAATTCGAAGCGCTGCGTCTGAGCCTCAAGGTATCCCTGTGGGCCGTGGCGTGCAGCCTGCCGCTGGGCATCGCCGCTGCCTGGCTCCTGGCCCGCTATCGATTTTTCGGCAAGACCCTGGTGGACGGGTTGATCCACTTGCCCCTGGTGCTGCCGCCGGTGGTCACCGGATACCTTCTGCTGATCCTGCTGGGTAGAAAGGGGATCGTCGGGTCATTTCTTTATGAGTACCTGGGGATCACCCTTGCGTTCAACTGGAAGGGAGCCGCCGTTGCCTCGGGGGTGATGGCCTTTCCCCTGATGGTCCGAGCGGTGCGCCTCTCCATGGAGGGTGTGGACAGGGGGCTGGAGGCGGCCGCGCGCACCCTTGGGGCCGGTTCCCTCAGGGTTTTCTTCACGGTGACCCTGCCGCTGATCGTGCCGGGGATCATCACCGGCTCCATCCTGGCCTTTGCCAGGGCCCTGAGTGAGTTCGGCGCCACCATCACGTTCGTCTCCAATATAAGGGGGGAGACCCAGACCCTCCCCCTTGCCCTCTATACCATGACCCAGGTTCCGGACGGGGAGGCGGGGGCCATGCGCCTTTGTATCATCTCGGTGGTGGTGGCCCTGGTTGCACTGACGGCCTCGGAGCATATGTCAAAACGCTTGAATGCGATTATGAAAGGATAATGCCGTGCTCCACGTGGACGTCGGGAAAAAGCAGGGGGATTTCAACCTGGAGATGGCCTTCGAGGCGCCGGGCTCGGGCGTGACGGCGCTCTTTGGAAACTCCGGGGCCGGCAAGACCTCCCTTATCAACATCATCGCGGGCCTCACCCCGCCGGACCGGGGCAGGGTCATCCTTGGCCAAACGCCCCTCTTTCACGGGGAGCAGGGGATCGATCTGCCCCCCGAAAAACGGCGTATCGGGTACGTATTCCAGGAGGGGCGCCTCTTTCCCCATCTTACCGTGGCTTCCAACCTCACCTTCGGCATGAAACTCCTTTCCCCGGAGGAGCGGGTCGTTAAGTTCGATCATGTGGTGGAACTCCTGGGAATAGGGCACCTTCTCAAGCGCAGGCCCTCGAAGCTGTCCGGCGGGGAAAAGCAGCGGGTGGCCATGGGAAGGGCGCTTCTCACCAGCCCGAGGCTTCTGCTCATGGACGAGCCCCTGGCCTCCCTGGATGAATCGCGGAAAAAGGAGGTGCTGCCCTTTATCCGCCTGCTGGCGAGGGAGATGGCCATCCCCATCCTCTATGTGAGCCATTCCCCGGACGAGATCGTGAGCCTTGCCGATAGCCTGGTGCTCCTCGAGGCGGGCAGGGTGGTTGCCGAGGGACCCATGAACGGGGCGTGCATGGGGGCAAGGTTTCAACGGTTGACGGGCAGATGCGTGAAAACGGGAGACGACCCGAGGGAGAGCTCGCCCTTTGCGGCTGCTTGAGGAAAAAGGCGGACCTGACGTTGGAAAGCGTCCGGCGTTTGCACATGAACGGCTGTTCAAGGTATCGTTGAAGGCCCATTATTTCGGTAATGGAGTTTTTGGGAGTGCGCGATCTTTTTTGACTTGTTTCAGAAGGCGATGTTTTTACCGATTTTTTTATTGATTTGAACACCGTGAAAATGGGGGATGTTGGTTTGGATATCAAACCAATGGATGGATGATGCGATCTCCTTGAAATTCCGAAAAAAAACAGGGGGCCATATGAGGTGCCGTTGGTGTTGCCGTGTCCCGTATGTGGTGGGTTTTATTCGCGTCCGCCGGGACATCGGGATTTGAGCCACAATAAGTTCGAGAAAAAATAAAATAACCGCTTGACTCCCGGATCGATTGCAAGTAAAAGCATTTCCGCAACCCGGGAATAACGCTTCTCCCGGAACCTGCAAAAAGGTCAGTGTGCCCACATAGCTCAGTTGGTAGAGCGCATCCTTGGTAAGGATGAGGTCAGCAGTTCAAATCTGCTTGTGGGCTCCACCTTTTATCCCTTTATCCCCCCCGGCAGCACCTTCATGGAATTTCCCAATCAATCTGAATAGATTTTTGGTGTAATCGTAAAAAAGTTAAATTCGATTTCTTAAGTTCAATATGAAGCGTGGGCAAAGCGTTTGAAGTACACTTGGGTGTGGTCGAAATATCGTCAGTCGCCAATTTTTTCAGGACCTTCATCTTTGATGAACTCGTAAAAAAGTCCGAGTCTGATTTCCAGAACACACGATGGAGTGCAAATAAATGGAGTGAGGCACATCCGGTTGTAGTGGGGGATTAAACGACCGACTTTTTATAGGGCTATCATCTTTGAGTTGCGATAAGGTTTGATAAACTCGTAGAAAAAGTCCCAAGTCATTTTTTTGACCACACCATGGAGCGGAACAGGTGGGTTGAAATAGCTACCGGTTGTAATCGAATTATTGAGCGCCGACTTTTAGGGGTATCAGGTTTGATGCTCTCGTAAAAAGCCCGAAGCTGATTGTTTGGCTACAGTATGAGGTGCGGGTAAGGCATGTCGGGTACGCCGGGTTGTGGTCGGGATCTTGGCCGCCGACTATTTACGAGTTCATCAAGTGTTGGAAAAATAAAAAATAATCGCTTGACTCCCGGATCGATTACAAGTAAAAGAAAATCCGCAACCCGGGATTAACACCTCTCCTGGAACTTGCAAAAGGTCAGTGTGCCCACATAGCTCAGTCGGTAGAGCGCATCCTTGGTAAGGATGAGGTCAGCAGTTCAAATCTGCTTGTGGGCTCCACCTTAATATTTCTCCACTCTCTTCCTGTTGTAAATTCAATTTAAATTTTTGAGTTATGCTGAATTCACTCCGGCAACTTTCGGCATTTCTGTCATGCTCCGAAAACAATAGCTTGAATTACCTTGCGAAATCCTTGGGTTTGTCGAGTGCTGTTGATCGGATTGGCAATACAGTCAACGTTGTTCGCTTAATTGCAGGGAACGGAGACAACGCTTGTGGTACCGTCGGCGTTTTGAAACATGACGGTACAGTTCTCGGATTGTTCGGGAGGGGCCAAATATCTGTAGTGGACCTCCTCGAGTGCGCCCGTGAGGTTCAATCTGCCGTCGATGGCGGTTGTCGTCAAAATATCCCTTATCTCTGCGGTTGAGAGGTTGTGGCCTTCGTCAAGGGCCATCATCAGGGCCACCGTTCCGCTGACATGGGGGGTTGCCATGCTGGTGCCGCTGCAAACGCCGTATTGGCTGATATCCGTTCGATTCGCGGAAAGAACGTCCTTGCCCGGAGCGGTAAGATCCATTTCAGGCCCGACGTTTGAAAAAGAGGTGAGTTCCCCAAGGGAATCGTGGGCTCCCACCGCAATGACTTCCGGGTAGGCCGCCGGAAACATTACCGGGTAGGGATTCGCGGAAGTATCGTCTCCGGCCGCACCGCCTTCGCCTGCACCGCCTTCACCTGCACCGCCTTCACCGGATGCGGTTTCGTCGTTTTCCCAGTTGGAATGGTTGCCGACAGCGGCGATCATAACGATACCGGCCCCGTGGGCGGCCTTTATTGCCGCGTGAACCGCCGGGTGATCATCCTTGAATGCGATGCTCATGTTAATGAGATTGATTTTTTTGTCAATCGCCCACTGGAGGGCGCTGACGAGGGTTGAAACTTCTCCTTCGGCATTCGCGTCAAGAACCTTTGCCGAATAAAACTCGCACCCCCTTGCAAGGCCCAGTTTGTAGCCAACGAGTGTCGCCGCCACATGGGTGCCGTGGCCGTTGTCGTCAAAAGGCCTGGAAATCGTTGTATCCAGAAAGTTTCTTCCCTCCTTGACGAGTTTCCCGAGTTTGGGGTGACCGGCATCGACCCCCGTATCGAAGATGGCGACCCTCAGGTTTGTTATGTTTGCCCAGGCTCTGGCCTCATCGACAAGCTCCGGTGTGTTGCTGGATTTCATCTGGGTTGTGAAGGTAAAAGGGTCGTAGGGCATGTCGTAGAGATGTACGATTCCCCAGGGAATCTGGTTTCCCAGGATCGGGTTGCCCTCAAGGGGGGTGATCACGGCGTCGATCAGGTCGCCGTCGTTTGGGGGAGTCGCCTGCAGCTTCATGGGCTGATCATCCTCCACGACAAGAACCCTTGGATCGTCGGCCAGGCTCTCCGATGGAATCGTATCCGGTACATTGAGAACAGCTCCATTAATAAAGGGCAGGAGATCCACCAGTTCGGTCCCCTCGGCCTCCCACTCGGAGACAAATGCGTCGATCTGATCCTGTGTCACGTTGGCGTGAAAGAGGAGCAGTTTCTTTTCGTATGCCCCGGCATTTGCCGAGCCAATATAAAAAGCGCCGAAAATCAGGATTGCCGTCAGTCGCATGATCTGCTGTTTCATCGAAATAATCCTCCTATATAAAAAAGTTGATCATATTGTTCGCTTCGCGGAAAGATGAAGAGCAAGGGGTGTGCCACGGAGTTGCTTGTGTGGGTAAATGGCTCTAATATCGGGTGGTTAAAGTTTGTACTGTTGTTTTGGGCGATTGTCGCGGATTCATTTCACGTTGTTTCTGATCAATATTCGGCAGGGAGGATAAATGTGGGGTTTGGGTATTTGCAACAGTCTGATTTTGTAAATGAAACGTTCATACAGGGAAATTTCAATTTTCGACAGGGGGGGGGATTTTCGTGGAAAATGTTATAATGTATTGAATTTAAGAGGAAAGGCGAATGGGTGCCCTGTTCGATATCCAACACGGTTTTGACGACGTTGGGCCTGAAAGGATAATCACAGATTGCTGTACCCCATGATACGGCGATAGCGATCGTTGGCCTGCGCTAGCATAAAGGGATTGTCGGGTTGGGCTTCCAGTGTGGAGTGTTCCACTTCCGGAACGGGCAATTCAGCCGCAAGGAGCGCCTCGATTCCCTCCCTGGAGATTGCCACGTCAAAGGCGTTCAGGTGAGGCTTTATCTTTTCATCCCTGGCGGGGCCGTGATAGTTGGCGGTTCCCTGAATTTTCGATGTGTCCGGGTTCGTGTACTGGGATATCCCAGCCTGCGTTCCCTTTGTTTGAAGCCCCACATCCATGCTTACCTGCCTTTTGTTGCCCGCCGACAGCGGGGACGGGGTCCGCCGCATCTCCGGAGCGGTCCCCTGTTTTGCCGTTTCCGCCGCATCGGCATGACGAGATTTGTTTTCATATTGTCCGGAAGCGAGTATCCGGCTTCGCTACATTCAGTATGGCGCGGGACTGATGTAGAGAACCGCCGGGGAACTAGATCCGGAAGCCGTAATACTCAAATGCAAATGTGATGCCGGCTTTGTTGTCGTCTCTTAATGTGTTGTAAATAAAGAAAGTTTCGTTTGTTGTGAATGAGGCGGGAAGCAGAATTGCCGGGTAAAAAATTCCCCGGGTGGGAATGATACGCCCATTGGCGGGGGAGGTGGGTCAGGTTTTCAGGAGTGATTTGAGTCTCTGCACCTCTTTTTTGGCGGCAATGAATTTTTCGTTGGTTTCCCTGAGCCGGTTGGAGAGGATTTCGGCGAACAGGCGGTACAGCAGGTAGCCGAAGGCCACCTTGTCGTGGCCGCTGAGCCTGTCGTGATAGGAGATGTCGGTTGCAAGGCAGACGGTTTCGCCCACCGCGTATACCGACGCGGATCTGGCGGAATCGTTGATGATCCCCATCTCCCCAAAAAGGTCGCCGGTTTTCTCCAGATGACCCAGCACTTTTCCCTGGCTCGAGATCTTCACCTTTCCCGAGAGCAGGTAATAGATCCAGGAATCGTAACTGGCCTCCCTGATGATCTGTTCGCCGGATCTGTATTTTCTTATCTTGCTCATCTGCAGAAGGCCGTGGAGGTCCGCGTCGTCGAAGGTCATGAGCGTGGGGATGCCCCTCATTTTCTCGATGATGTCGTCGGTGTTGTGCAAAAAATCTGATTCGATCATTATCCCGGCCCGTTCATTTCTGTGGAATTTTAACCTCGTGGGTTTCCGAAAAAACTGTTGAATATCGCTCCCCGGAAACCTTCGGTTCCATGGAGAGTCAAAAGACCATATCCATTATGATAACATTTGAGCCGCGCAAAAGCCATCAAATGGAAAAAAAACCGGGATGGAAAAAGTCTTCCCCGGGTGCGTCGTTCGGGGCTGCTTTAGTTGTTTCACCGGACAAATACCCAGGGCGGATTGTCCCGGGGGGCGATCAGGGAGGGGAAATCCGCGTGGGGGAGTCCAGGTGAGGGAGTCCGGGTGAGGGAGTCCGGGTGAGGGAGTCCGGGTGAGGAGGGTGGCCGAGGGGGCGGTATGAGCGCCATGAACCGATGCTCCGATGTGTGCGTGATTAGAAAAGCCGGAACGAGGAATATTCAGTCATTGATACTAGGAATCATGAATCGTGAAATGGAAAAAATGAACATTAAAATAATAATTGCTTGACAAAGTAACCGATGGGGGGTAAATACCGTCTCGTTTGAATGACTGAGCGGGAATAACTCAGTGGTAGAGTGCGACCTTGCCAAGGTCGAAGTCGCGGGTTCAAATCCCGTTTCCCGCTCCACCCAAAAGGCGGCTTGGCCAAGTGGTAAGGCGACGGCCTGCAAAGCCGTTATTCTCCGGTTCAAATCCGGAAGCCGCCTCCAAACGATATCAAGGGGCTGTGCAACTCTGCACAGCCCTTTTTGATTTTCAGGGGTGCCGATCACCCGGGCATTCGGTCCACGTCACGTTCCCGCCTTCACCGGGCATAGCAAATCCAGAACTCCCGACATCAAAATCCCAAGCTTGCAGCCCATGGAATTAAAGGCGTCCTGCTCTCTTCCATGTTGGTAATGTCGCCGTTGCCCCTCGCGTTGTTTGTCTTGATATTTCCCTTACGGATTCTATTTGCCGAATAGTCCCAGGAGCATCCGGAGGGGCGGAGTTCTATTCATTTCTTCATTTTTTTCAATGAATTCATTGATAACTACCCTGTGATAATTTATAGTTAGTAGAATTTTGTCGATTTTCGGGAGCATCTGCTGATACCGATGCGAACAGGATTGAAACAGTAACGACAGGCGTTTGTCAAACCTTGTCGATAACGGCTATCACCGTAGAGGGCTTTATCTGATGTAACCAGAGCCATGTGGCGGTTGGAAATTTCAACGGTGAATGATCAGGAAACCATCAAAATCTGGATTTTTTTTATGGAGGTAACCAATGGCAGATAAACCGGTCATCAGAGTGGGACATCTCAAAATTACGGACCATCTTATTCTGGGCGTGACGGATCTGAAATTGAAAAAGGGGATGGAGAAGTTCGATCATTGTTCCCTTCAACCTGTTTTGCTGAATGGATGGAATGAGGTGGCTGATGCCCTTTCCGTGGGCAGCCTGGACGCGGCATTTATTCTGGCACCCACGGCCATGGATATCTATAAGTCCGGAGTGGGGATCAAGCTGGTCCTCTTTGCCCATAAGTCGGGGAGTATCCTGGTCAAGAACAAGGCGGCCAACATTCAGAAGATCGAGGATTTTGCCGGCAAGGTGGTCCTGATACCTTATCAGCTGTCGGTTCACAATATGCTGTTTCATCAGCTTCTTGCCGAAAAGGGATTGAAGCCGGGCACCAGTAACGAGTCGGGCGTCGATGTGACCCTCGAGGTGATGGCGCCCTTTCAGATGCCCGAGGCCCTTCAGTATGACGAGGATGGGGAGATCGGCGGATTTATCGTTGCGGAACCCTACGGCTCCCAGGTTATCGCGAAGGGGCTGGGGGAGCAGTTTTACCTTTCACAGGAGCTCTGGCCCAACCATCCCTGCTGCGTATTCGTGGTGCGGGATGAGGTGATCGCAAAGCATCCCGATGCAATCATGGAGATCACGAAGAGTTTCGTGAGATCCGGACTTGCCGTGGACGCTCAGCCGGATTCAGCGGCGGCCATCGGCTCGCAGTTCCTTGGACAGGAAAAGGCGGTCATCCAGAAGGTGCTCACCGATCCCCCGGACAGAATTACCACCAGCGAGCTTTTTCCGGTGATCGAGGACCTGGCCAAGATTCAGGACTATATGTGCGACAATATGAAAATCATGACGAGTAAAATCGACCTGGAAGAATTTGTGGACACCCAGTTCGCAAAGGAGGCCGGCGCAAAATAACGCCCGCCGAGCGGGCGCGAATCCGACAGGTCATGGGGCCTGTTCACCCAAGGACCCATGGCCTGCCCCGTTCAGGGGGATCTCCCTTACTTGCCCGCGTTAACGGAATCGATATAACCGAAAATCTGCTGGATGGTTTTTTGATCCCACCTGGGTGCACCCGACAGCGTCTTGATCCCCTTGTTGTTTAGAAATTCCGTTGCCCCTTCAACTGAAAGCCCGTCTTCCTTTCTCAACTTGATGATGAGATTCAGCACCTTGGATTTGAAATTCTCCGGTTCTCCCCCTTTTTTTGCCTGTGGCGTCTCCGTTTTCGATTCCTGAACGGTTCTCCCCGCCCCGGCGGGGGGCTGTGTCGTGGGGGGGGCTTGGGGAGTGCCGCTTGCGGCGGATTTGACCGGCGGTGTTGTTTCCGGCTCTTCCACAAGCAGTGAGAGGTCGTCCGTTTCCGGCTCTTCCACAAGCAGCGAGAGGTCGTCCGTCTCCGGCTCTTCCACAAGCAGTGAGAGGTCGTCCGTTTCCGGCTCCTCCACAAGCAGTGAGAGGTCGTCCGCTTCCGGCTCCTCCACGAGCAGCGAGAGGTCGTCCGTTTCCGGCTCTTCCACAAACAGTGAGAGGTCGTCCGTTTCCGGATCCTCCACGAGAAGGGAGAGATCGTCGGTTTCAGCATCCTCCACGAGCAGGGAAAGGTTGTCCATATCCCCTGCAAGGGCGTTTTCCGGTTCCTCGGTGAGCAGGGAAAGGTCGTCCATATCATCGGGTACGGCGAGTTCCGTTTCCTCCAGTAATGCGGAAAGATCGTCCATATCCCCGGCACGATCGTCCATATTATCGAGTGCGGCGATATCCGTTTCTTCCAGCAATGCGGAAAGATCGTCCGTATCCCCGGAAAGGTCGTTTTCCGGTTCATCGGTGAGCAGGGAAAGATCGTCGATATCATCGGAAACGGCGGTTTCCGTATCCTCCAGCAGTGCGTTCAGATCGTCCATATCCCCGAAAAGATCGTTTTCCGGTTCATCGGTGAGCAGGGAAAGGTCGTCGATATCATCTAAAAGAGCGTTATCCGTATCTTCCAGCAGCGCGGACAGATCGTCCATATCTCCGGAAAGAGCATCTTCCGGTTCATCGGAGCGCAGGGAAAGATCGTTGACATCATCTGAATGAGCGGTTTCCGCATCCTCCAGCAGTGCGGACAGATCGTCCAAATCCCCGGAAAAAGCGTCTTCCGGCTCATCGGAGAGCAGGGAAAGATCGTCGATATCATCTGAAAGAGCGGTTTCCGTATCCTCCAGCAGTGCGGACAGGTCGTCCAAATCCCCGGAAAGGGCTTCGTCCGGTTCCTCCATCATCAGCGAAAGGTCGTCGATCTCGGAAAGCAGATCGGAATCCCCCTCGTCCAGAAGCATGGAAGGATCGTCTGTATTGGTTCCCGGGATATCCGGCCCCGGTTTGTCATCGAGCGTGGAAGGCTCGTCCGTTTCATCTGTTTGATCGGACCCCATGTCGTCGTCCAGGAACTGGGAGAAATCTTCCAATTCGTTCAGGGCGCCGGCCGCTTTATCGTCAAGTTCAGTTAGATCGTGAATTTCATCGGGCCCGGATGTCAGGGGCGGCTGGTCGGTGGGAAGGGGGGCGGCCCCAAAATCGGGAGCCGGGGAAGCTTCCGGGGAAGGGAGTATCCCGCCTTCCTGGGAAGTGGGCAGCGGTATCTGGGGGCCGAGCCCCTCCCGGGCTCTTGCATCCAGGGATTCAATTATTCTATCCAGGGGGAACGACTTTAGGGTCGAGGCGATCTCATCCAGGAGATCCGCCTTTTTGAGTTCGGCATCCGTTCTTTTTTCAAGGAGATCGGTTCTTTTTAGCTCGGCCTCGGCTGTTTTAGCCATTGCCTCGGCCTTCTTGAGCTCGGCTTCGGCAAGCTTCTCCATGGCGCCGGCCCTGACCTGTTCGGCATCCGCTCTCTTTTCAAGGGCGCTCGCCTTTCTTTCCTCGGCGTTCGCTCGCTTTAACGTGGCTTCGGCTATGAGTTGCTGCTGTTTTGCGATCATCTCCAGGACAGGCTGGGTTGCATCGGACCGACCGGCGTTCGAGGGGGGGGCCTGCCTGCCGGCGGTATCGGGCGGCGGCGTGCCGGGGGGGATCGGCCGCCTGCCTGGCTCGGGATGAACGGCAGCCCGTGAAGGGGCGGCGGATTTGGCGGCGGCGGGCTCATGGTGGGGCTTTATCTTCTTGCTCAGGGCGCTTTCAATGGCGGGTCTGTCCATTCCCTCTTTTATACATTTTTCGATAAACCGAAACCGTTCCACGGCGCCGTCGTGAAACCTGACATTTCTACCGAAACCGGTGTGGGGGATCCATTTTTTAAAGCGGGTTTGCCAGACGCTCAAGGTCGATTCCACGATACCCAACTCGCCGGCAATGTCGCTTTTCGTGTAAAAACGTTTTACAGACACTCTTTCCTCCTGCCATGGCAATGTGAACGAAGTGGTGCGCCGAATACGACAAATGGTCCGGCAACCGCCATGGACGCCCTTGTTTGAATGGATTTTCCAAAGGGCTGTGCATGCCGGCGCGGCAGCTTGTCGAAAAATTGAAACCCCACGTCAATTAATCGGTCTTTTATCAGAAACGTATTAAATTAACAATACGTTAACACGTTTACGCATCGGTTCAAAGGGGGAATCCCTTGAATTATTTTTACAATCGTTTTTTCGGGAAAATAAAGAGGGCGGTTTCCCGGAAGATGATCTCCCGGAATATTCCATGCGAGAGGGGGGACGGGCGTTGATTTTGTCTTTTCCGGTGACCGCTGATCATCATCCGGCTTTAGGATTACGGGTGGCCCTTTAACAGACATGCTCCACTCGACTTTGCCGCCATGAAAATGCAGGTTCCGAAATTTGATGCACTCGTAAAAAGTTCGAACCTGGGATAATAAATGACAAACAGTCCGGTTGGAAAACTTGGAATTTCGACCGCAGCAGCGGCATATGATCCGCAAGGTTGGCTGATGTGGGGGAGGGGACAAGGCTGTTGGGCTAAAGGGCAGCCCGGCTCCGGGCCGGGCTGCCCCTTGAAAAACATCGTTCAAAAAAAGTCGATTAACTGGTTTTCGCCCCGCTGATCACCATATCCACCACGGAAGGATCGGCCAGGGTTGAAATATCGCCGAGGGAGCCCTTGTCGCAGTCTCCGGCGGCAACCTTCTTCAGGATTCGCCGCATGATCTTGCCCGAGCGGGTCTTGGGCAGGGCCTCGGCCCACTGGATAACATCCGGGGTGGCGATGGGGCCGATCTCGGTTCTCACGTGCTTGACCAGCTCCTTTTCAAGGTCCGGGTTTGTCTCCACGCCGGTGTTCAGGGTTACGAACGCGTAAATGGATTGCCCCTTGATCTCGTGGGGGTAACCCACGACCGCGGCTTCCGCCACCTTGGGATGGGAAACCAGGGCCGATTCCACCTCGGCCGTTCCGATTCTGTGGCCGGAAACATTGATTACGTCGTCCACCCGGCCCGTGATCTGGTAATAGCCGTCCTTGTCCCGCCTGCATCCGTCACCCGTGAAGTATTTTCCGGGATACTGGGCAAAGTAGGTGAAAAAGAACCGCTCATGGTCCCCGTAAAGGGATCTCATCTGTCCCGGCCATGATCCGTTGATGCAGAGTTTTCCCTCGCAGACACCGTCAAGAAGCGTTCCGGAATCATCCACGATGGAAGGCTCGACCCCGAAAAAGGGCACCGTGGCAACGGCCGGCTTGATGTCGATTGCCCCGGGAAGAGGGGTGATGAGAATACCGCCGGTCTCCGTCTGCCACCAGGTATCCACGATGGGGCATTCCCCCCTGCCGATCTTCTGGTAATACCAGTTCCAGGCTTCGGGGTTCAGGGGCTCGCCCACGGAACCGAGGAGCTTGAGGGAGGAGATGTCGTGCTTGTTCACCCAGGAGTCCCCCTCCTTTGCGATGGCCCTGATCGCCGTGGGGGCGGTATAGAAGATGTTGACCCGGTGCTTTTCAACGACCTGCCAGAACCGGCCGAAATCGGGGTAGTTGGGAACACCCTCGAACATGACCGTGGTGGCGCCGTTGGCAAGGGGGCCGTACACGATATAGGAGTGGCCGGTGACCCAGCCGATATCGGCCGTGCACCAGTAGATATCTCCATCGTGGTAATCGAAGACCATCCGGTGGGTATAGGAAACATAGGTGAGGTATCCGCCGGTGGTATGGAGCACGCCCTTGGGCTTTCCCGTGGACCCGGAGGTATAGAGGATGAACAGGGGATCTTCCGCGTCCATCTCCTCGGGGGGGCAGTCCGACGTGACCTTTGCCATCTCTTCATGGTACCACCTGTCCAGGGAGTGATTCCACTCGACGGGCATCCGCTCCTCTCCGACCCTCCGGACAACGAGGTGGAGCTGTACGCTGGGGCAGCCGCCAAGGGCCGCGTCCGCGTTGGTCTTCTGGGGAATCGCCTTGGCCCCCCTGAAGGTGCCGTCACAGGACACCAGCACCTTGGAGCTGCTGTCGTTGATCCGGTTCATCAGGGCATCCGAGGAAAATCCGCCGAAAACAACCGAGTGCACGGCGCCGATGCGCGTGCAGGCCAGGATGCCGATGGCAAGCTCCGGGATCATGGGCAGGTAAAAGGTGACCACGTCGCCTTTTTGAACGCCGTTTTCCTTCAGGACATTGGCGAACCTGCAAACCTCCGCGTGAAGGTCCCGATAGGTGAATTTGCGCTCCTCGCCCGGCTCGTTGCCCTCCCAGATAATTGCGATCTGGTCCCCGCGAGTCTCGAGGTGCCTGTCCAGGCAGTTGTAGGAAACGTTGAGTTTTGCGTTGGTGAACCACTTGATATAAAGATCCTGGGCGTTTTCACCGTAATTGCACTCCTTGACCCGGTCCCATTTCTTAAACCAGGTGATGTTCTCCTCGGCAATTTTACCCCAGAAGGCTTCGGGATCCTCAATGGATTCCTTCCACATGGCATCGTAGGTTTCACGGCTGTTGATAAACGCTTTTTCCCTGAACTGATCGGGGACTGGATAGATCTCTTTTAACGTAACTTCTCCCATTCACTACCTCCGGCAAGAAAGTGATGTAATGCGTTATAGTTGGGATGCGGCGGGAAAACCGTGTGGGACGGCGTTTCCACCGCAATCGCGGCGATTATCGGAAAAAAGTCGCTCATTTTCCGATACACTGTCGGTACCCCGTACTCTGTCCGGCGGAAAATTTCCGCTGTTTCCGGCGGAACCTTTTGAATGAAATACCCCGGGCACCATTTTCCGGCCCTCCGGCAAGTGGGCCGCATGTTTGACCCGGGGGTAATCCAGGTTCACCGCCGTAGGCGGGGTACTGCTCGGGCAGCTGTCCCGGTGAATTCCGGGTACGGTTGCCCCTGAAAAACGGTTGCTCCGGATCCCGGTTTCAATAGTCGGGATCACGGGGCCGACACGAACCGAAATGAGCCGGTCGTGTTACACTTTTGTAAAACGAAAAGCGTGTTGGGTAAAAAAATGAATTTCTCGTCTTCGAACTCCGAATAAAGGAGGTAATCCACCGATGGGTTGACCTCAACCTCTTTGCGGGACCTTCATTCGGATAAATGGGGTATCCCGGATGTGATTTTAAGACGAATCACGAAGATTTCAAAAAAAAAACGAGATGTCAAGTGATTATGGCGAAAAAAACGGATGTAATACGGGTATTTTGATCGGTGATGTTCAGTATCGGATAAATACCCGGGGGGGGGAAACATACTGTTCGATCGGTGGTCGTTTATGCCTTTCAATATTGTATTATCTTAAATAACAGAGATTTGTGAGTTTGTGGGAGGGGGCACGACTATGGGCGGCTGAATACAACAGCCGCGTCCGGGGCAGTGTGCCGGGACGGAGAGATGATTAAAAAAATACAAAAATGTTATTTTGTGTGCCGGGCTGTTGGTAGAGGCACGCTTTCAAAGCTGATCGGTTTCAAAACTGATCGATTTCAAAGCTGGTCGATTTCGAAGCTGATCGATTTTAAATGTTCTTATTAACCCGGCAATTAAAGACGCAAACCGGCCATTAAACCATACATTTGATTTCATGAGGTATTTCAAGCTGGAAAGTTGTCTTTATGAATTGCCGGATTAATAAATCAAAATGATCCATGAAAACAAACGCATGGTTCCGCGTCGGGTTTGCGTATTCAGTTGCCGATTAAAAAAACAACGGTGCTATGTGTTTAACTCCCGAGACCACAACATACAGCGGTGCGAATGCAATAAGCAACCACAGCATATTGTGGGGCGGGGAGCCGAATGCATAGCCTTGATAAACAAATCCCAAGCGGATTTATACCGCGACATTCAGTAATCTTGGCGAGGGGCGGATTCTTCAGGTATTGGGCTTATTATCGGTACGATGTTTTTCAGGGACGGCATAATCGCAGATGGTCGCGGAGGGGAGGCATGAGGTGGATTTGGCAAGGAGATGGGACGCCGGGACAATTTGCCGCGTGCCTGCGAAATAAACAAGGTGCCCGGACGATAGCCGACCTGCCGGTTGGGACCGGCAGGTGTGGTTCGGGCTAATGCGGCGGGAAGGCTCAGGCCACCATATCGATCACGGTGCCCAGCATCTCGTCCTCGGTCCGGATGGCCTTGGCATTTGCCTCGTACCCCCGCTGGGTTGGGATCGTTGCGGTCATTTCCTTTGCAATATCCACATTGGACAGCTCTTTTTCAACGAATCCACCGTCTTCGTATTGTGTTGCAATGGGCCCCGGTGTGTCCTCCTTGCCGATGGTGACGCGGACGCTTTCGGGTGTCTGGCCCTCCTCGATGAGTGCCCTGCTGTTTTTAAACTCATCGGTGTTGACGTTTGCAACGTTGTTGGCCGTTACGGCCATTTTCGTGCCATGGGCGTTCATGGCGGAAGCGCTGTTGTTGAGAGCTGATGATATCATAGTTTACCCCGCATGCTCGTGAGCCTGATATCGCAAAACCGGATTGTCCTTTAAGGTCGTCAAAGGGGAAGGAAAGGGTATGAAGGGAACAAAAAAGAATGATGAAATTTTGCAACCCTGCTACCCTATCCCCTTAGGAACGTAGGTCAGTGGCTTTGCGTCTTACCCTTTCGGGTAATTTGCCGATAATCGTTTATTACGTTATTACCGTATCCATCTAAAGTCAAGGGAGCTTCAAACAAAAATATCGAAAGAAAATCGTTGTTGTTGCTCCTACCGCTTCTGAAAAATGCCGAAGGGGTTGCGGTTATACGGGATTTTGTCGAAAAGGGCATTTCAGGTTGGTTTTGAGCAGGTTTTCTGGTCACGCAATTAATTGCGAATTTGTCACTCAACGAAATCAGATGGCTATAAATTGGGTAGCCATTGGTATAAACAGCTTGAGCCGCAGCCGGTGGGTATGTCGGAATTACTTGCGCTTGCCTTGTGGGGGATTTCAGAGCAATCGCATGAGGATTTTCATAGCAAGGATTTCATGGCGATATGATTTGGCGGCCCTTAAATTCAGCAAACCGCCCCTCGGCAGGCGGGCGTGCCGGAGTTACTTGCGGTTGGCATATGGGGTATTTATACACGGGTTGAATGGGGGCCGGCTTTTATGATATCAGCGGGGGTATGAAAACTGTAATACAGAGGGTTGGCAAATCAAAGGTAGAGGTGGACGGCGAGGTCGTGGGCCGCATCGGAAAGGGAATCCTGGTTCTGCTGGGGGTTTCCGGGGATGACGAAAAAAGCGATGCGGACTGGCTGGTGGACAAGATCATAAACCTGAGAATCTTCGAGGACGAAGAGGGTAAGATGAACCTTTCCGTAAAGGATGTGGGAGGGGATCTCCTTGTGGTATCACAGTTCACCCTTCTCGGAGATTGCAGAAAGGGACGGCGCCCCTCCTTTGTCCAGGCGGCCCGGCCGGAACAGGCCAATGCCCTGTACGAATATTTCGTGGAGCGGGCAAGGGAAAAGGGCATTGGGGTTCAGACCGGGACATTTCAGGCGATGATGGATGTTTCCCTTGTGAACGACGGCCCCGTGACGCTGATTATCGAAAGCAGGAAAAATACGCCTTCCCGTTGATTCGGGGACAACCCCGGCGTTGTTAAAGATCCAGGATCTCGGCCGATATTAATGATTCGGCCACCTCCACCCTGGCATACCCGCCGGCGGCAAAGGAGCCGGGGTTGATGACGGCGGTTTCTCCGATATGATCGATAGCCCTGGATTCGTGGATATGGCCGGTAAAGCAGACCAGAGGGCGGTGTCTCTCGATAAAGTTCCTCACGGACCTGCTTCCCACGTGAGTTCCGTCGTGTATACGGTCGCATGCCGTGTGGATGGGGGGCTGGTGGGCCACCAGGATAAGGGGGATGTCCCCCGGAAGGTTTGCCGCAGCTTTGGTCAATGCGCGTTCGAAGGCCGCCTCCGAGATCTCGTAGGGGGTGTTGAAGGGGGTCGGAAGGGACGCGCCGATTCCCAGGAATGCGACGCCGCCCATCACCCTGTGCCTTGCATGGATATTGATATTTGCATCATCGAGAAAGCGGCCGACTTCCGGATGGTCGCAGTTGCCGGGCACGGCAAGGATCTTTGCCGGACAGTGGGAAAGGGCGCCGAGCACCTTTTGTGCGGCATCTTTTTTACCGAAATGGGTGATGTCTCCCACAAGGAGAACCAGGTCCTCCCCGGAGAGTTCCCCAAGTTTTTCCATTCGTGATGTTTTGCCGTGGATATCGGATAAACCCGCAATGATCATTTACTACCTCTTCCATGGGTTGATGAGCTTCGTTTCAGTTTAATGGGTTGATGAGCTTCGTTTCAGTTGATGACGACCCTGAGCATGATGTCGCCGGTCCCGCCGCCGGGGATGCTTTTGCCCAGGCCGGAGAGCCTCAGCTTCTTGTCGGCGCGTATGCCCGGTGGTACCGATATCCTTAAAAACCGGTTGTGAAATCCCCACGGTATGTTCACAAGCTTCCGGGCGCCGGAATAGGCCTCGTGGGGGGTAATGGTGATGGTCCCGTATAGATTTGCATCCTCGCTTCCGCCCGTGACCCGGATCACCTGGAGACGGGGGGATTGTTTCCGGGTTCTCACGTTGTTGAGGCGATTGTCGAGGCCCGTTCGGGGCAGGTGAACCATGAGTTTGAGAAACAGGATGCCGAATACAAATCCGCCGATATGTGCCCACCAGGCGATCCCCCCACCGCCGGGGCTGCTCCCGGCGGCCTGGATGAACTGGAGGAAAAACCAGACCCCAAGGTAGACGACGGCCGGGATTTCGAAAAAGAAGGGGATGATCAGGATCGGCACCAGGGTCAGGATTTTGGACCTGGGATAGAGGATGAAATACGCGCCCATGACCCCGGCGACGGCACCGCTGGCCCCGATGGTGGGAACATTGGAATGGAGGTTGAACACAAGGTGCGTAAGACCCGATGTGAAACCGCAGAGCATGTAAAAGAGGAGGTATTTGAAGGAGCCCATATGGTCCTCCACATTGTCTCCGAAGATATAAAGGGTCCACATATTGCCGACGAGGTGCCAGAATCCACCGTGGAGGAACATGAAGGAGACCATGGAAAAGAGCCGGCTCCCCATTGAATAATAGCCGGAAAATCCCGGCGCGGAATAGCGGGCGGGCACCAGCCCGTAAAGGTGGATAAAGCGGTCCAGGTCGGGTCCCATGCCCATCTCCACCATAAAGATCAGAACGTTTATGAAAATCAGGGTGATGTTGACCAGCGGAAAGCGTTTTGAAGGAATGGTGTCTCGAATGGGAAACATGTAATTGCCTGTTTCAAAGGTTGGTAAAATGACCCGTATCAAGAAAAATTAAGGCTATTCAAAGAGTTTTCAAGCTGATACAATTACGCCGATGCCCTTTGAATCCATGTTCCGCTGTTTTCCGGGAACACCCCGGAAATTCCCGGGAAAGCCCCATGGAGCAAGGAATATTAGTATATCCCGGACGGAGTTTCAACGTCAAAATGCCGGAGAAGCCGGCAAGCGGGTCCGAAAGGCGAAGCGATGCGGGAGCAGGGCACGGATATTCGACAAAACCGTTTGTACATGCCTGCGGGCGGGGTCCTTGCCGGAATCCGCGTGGGGCAAGGGACCTCCGGGTGAAGGAATGGAATATATGAGCGATATAATAAACGGCAAAACCGTTTCCGTTTTCACGGGGTTGGACACGGAGGAGGTGGAGGCGGTGGTTCGCTGTTCCGTGCTGGAGAAGTTCGAGAGCGGCGAGGTGGTGATCGAGGAATCGAAGGTAAGCTCCGACCTGTACATCCTCCTCAAGGGAAGGGCCAGCGTGGAGATAGAGGTGGTGGGGTATAACGAGCGCCGAAAGGAGCGGCTCGTGATCCTCCGGAAGGGGGATGCCTTTGGAGAGGTCGCCTTTCTCAAGGGGAAAAGGCGAAGCGCGTTCGTGGTTGCCTACGACCCCATTCAGGTTCTGCGGCTCGACAGGGACAAGATGTACGAGCTCTTTGAATCCCGGAGCCGAATCGGCTACGTGATGATGAAAAATCTTGCCGCGGTGCTTGCCCAGCGGCTCCGGGATACCAATTTCCGGTGGCGAAGGGAGTCAAACGATTAGGGCCGTTCCGCGTTCGGGCGGGCCCGCCGATGCAGGCCCCCGATACCGATTCTCCGCTACCGGCCCCCGGGTGCCGGCGCTTTCATCCCGCCGGCTGGAGTCATCTTATGACCCCGAGGCCCTGTGCTGCTCCTTGTCGAACCATTTGCTCCGGATTACCGGCTCGTAGGCCTCGAAACGATCCAGGAGCGGTGCGGGATCCGTTTCGATCATCAGCATCTCCGAATGCAGGGACATGAGGAACCCCTCGTCCACCATGTGGCCGAGAAAACGGGTCAGGTGGTCGTAAAAGCCCCGGGTGTTGAGAAGCCCCAGGGGTTTTGCGTGAAGCCCCAGTTGCAGCCAGGTGAACATCTCGAACGTCTCCTCCAGTGTTCCGATGCCCCCCGCAAGGGAGATAAATCCCTCCGAGAGTTCGTTCATGAGCGCCTTTCTCTCATGCATGGATTCCACCACCAGAAGCTCCGAAAGGCCTTGGTGGGCAACCTCCATCTCCACGAGGTGCTTGGGCATGATCCCCACGACGGTGCCGCCGTTTTCCAGGCAGGCGTTGGCCGTAACCCCCATCAACCCCACATCCGCCCCGCCGTAAACAAGTTGAATGCCCTTTTCGGCCAGTAGTTTGCCCAGCTTGGCGGCGGCCCCTATGTATGCCGGTTCTTCGGGAAGGCTGGAACCACAGAAAACACAGATACTCTTCATATAGATCTCTCTCTTATCGGGAGTTGACGGTTTGTCGGGCCCCACGGTCCGAACTGTTCAAAATGAGATTCCATAACAGAAATCAGGGAATATGGGTACCTTATTATCAGGAGGGGGTATTTGGGCGGAACTCGGGGTTTTATCTACCGCATATTAATGATACGTTTGCCCCGGGTTTGCGGCCGTATGTCGGGCGGGACCTTATGATTCAATGAATCGGGAACGGGGGGAGCGGAGTCGCCGGCCTTGCGGTTACGAATTCCTTTCGGTACAGGTGAATGGTTCGGTGTCCGGTTCACGATTCCAAATACCGTTTGACAATACCGGCGGCGAAACGAAAGCAACATCCCCAACAACAAAGGAAATCCATATGAAGAAGAGGGTGCGCGGGGTGATTTTCACGGTTTTGATCCTGGGTACGACGATGCTGTCGGCGGGCTGCGGCTCAAAGAACTGGGTGGAGGATATGGAAAACAGCTGCAAGGTTTTCGATTCACACCCGGTGGATACCCAGACCCTGAGGTGGGAGGGACCGTGCAAGGAGGGGGTTGCCTCGGATTACGGTTTGTTGAAAGTATATGAAGAGGGAAAACCGGCATTTGAGGTCAAGGGCACCATGGTTGAGGGCAAGCTTCACGGCTTGGTGGCGTTTACCATTATCGGCGAGGCAAAGGATCCCGAGACATACGAGGAGAGGTGGGAGATGGGAAAGCGGAAAAAGCGCTTGAAAAATCTTTCCCTTGAAACCGCCCTTGCCGGCGCCGGAAACGCGCGGGAATACCTCCACGAACTGGCAAGATACAGGAAGGGCGCGCCAAAGGCCTGGTTGGATCATTTTCACAAGGTGCTGCTTGAAAAAATAACGTTTGCCTGCGGCGACATGGATGTGAATATTCCGGGCGTTCTGTCCGGGGGGGGGGCGTTTTCCGAAGGTTCGACGGCAACGAAAGGAACCCGGGCGGTCAAACGGGGAAGGGTTCGAAAAGGGGAGCTGCTTTTGAAAACCTGGAACCATGTGGATCGGAAATATGTATACCGGACCGTGTACAACCATCCCACCCACACGGTGAAGAGCCTGATGGGGGATGACCATATACCCGGCGGCGAACAGTTCAGCGCGGTTGATCCCCCGGGCCTCTGCGAGGGGGGGGAGGTGCCCGATGCGCTTCCCGTTTCCTGCAACCCCGTGCGGATTTACGGCGGAGGGGAGAAAATGGGGGACGGGATAAGGGAAGAGGCGGGAACGCGTTGGTATCCCATGGAAAATCCCCGGGTGGCGCTCTGAAACCTGAAGTCGTTCCCCCCTGTTCTTCAGGGGGGAGATCGGGATGAGCGATTATGATTCGGTTGGGTGGCACACGGAGAGAACCGGGCAGGGTGCCTGGCGGATAAGCCGGTCCGTGGTGGAGCCGATGAAAAAGGTTTCCACCATGCCGATGCCCCTTGTTCCGAGGACAATCAGGTCGATATCGTTGGCCCTTGCATATTCGTTCAGCTCGTCCTGGGGGCGGCCGGTAAGGATAACGGTTTTCGGCGTGCACCAGTATTCCGCCTCCTCGGGCAGGAGCTCCTGGAGTTTCCCCAGAAACTCGTTGTTGAGCTGCTCACTGGGCTGTTCGGTGGGCTCGATATAGGGGCCCGGGTACATGTTGAAAACAGGGGGAACCGTCACGTGCACCAGATGGAGTTCCGCCTGGAACTCCTGGGCATAGCTGAGTCCATGTTCCAGCGCGAGCTTGGCGTCCTCGGAAAAATCGCACCCCACGAGAATCCGCCTGGGGGAGAACTCCTCCTTGATCTCATCCTTTATGAGGCCCCTCAGTACCAGCAGTGGGGTGTTGACCATCCGCATGAGGCTTTCGGTTACCGACCCCAGGAGAAAGCGCTTGATGCCGGCCTGGTCGTGGGTGGCGATGATGACCATGTTGATGCCCTTGTCCCGGGCGATCTCGGCGATGGTGTCCGGGGCATGACCGGTGGCGATCACGGGTTCCCATCTCACGTCCGTGTCGCCCATGAACTCCTCCATCTGCCGGCGGACCTTGTCCATGATCTTTTTCTGATCGTCTATGACGTCGATGGACTTGGGGCCGTGCATGGAGGTCATGTACGGGTCTTCGGCCACATGGCAGATATAGAGCCTTGCGTCGAAGAGCTTCGCGATGGAGATGCCGTAGGATATGCTCTGGTTTGAATAATCGGTCAGATCGGTTGTGCAGAGGATTCTGGATGGTTGGATTCTCATGATCTTTCTCCTCCTTGTTTGGGTCGATCCACGAAATATATTTTAACAACGGTTGGTCGAGTGGTGTTGAGGTGCCTTGGTTGTCGTCCGGTACGGCGTTGATGGTTGTGATTGTTGTTGAACTGATTGTAAATAATTTTTCGGCATTAATCAAAGTTAAATTAACGTTTCTTTTAAAAAAAGGCAGTCAATGCCCCCTGTTTTCATGCATTCCTTAAAAAATATAAAACTCCCCCAAGGAGGTTCGGTTGAATGGCGAAAATAGGTGGAAAGAGTGAAACCTCCCGCCTCTTTGATCCCTTTGGAGACCGGCGGGCCAGGGAGATTCGAAACGGCTTGTCCGAGGCATTGATGGATTCCCTTTCGTCCATGGCGGACGCCCCTTTCAGGGAGGCGGAAGAGGCCCTTTACGGCCGTGATCTCCTTCCCCCGCATGGGGATTATATTCGGGACAGGTGCGGGCGATATGCCGGTGTCATGGCGGAACTGCGGGAAAAAGGGATCCGCGACATGCCCGGGAAGCTGACGGTTCTCTGGAATCACGGGCTTTTCTTCGAGGTTCACGACTTTCTCGAACCTCTCTTCAAGATGGAAACCGGCGATAAGCGGATGGCCCTGAAGGGGTTGATCAAGGCGGCGGCCGTGTATGTTCACCTCGAGGAGGGGCATGAACGGGTCGCGGCGAAGCTTGGGGCAAAGGCGTCCGCGATTTTGAAGGAATATGCCGG
>PPCM01000426.1_pt1 | contig 40672 bp, 27 predicted proteins | sample 1555541 | NCBI WGS metagenome assembly PPCM01 (sample SAMN05284479, study PRJNA326546) | Marine sediment metagenome, whole genome shotgun sequencing project. | isolation source: marine sediment | place: Germany: Wadden Sea | collected 2012-09-05
TTCCAAAAGGCGAGTGTGGCTAAAAGACCAGAAGAAAGAAAACACTTACTTACTTTTGTTGTTATTGGATGTGGTTTTACTGGTATAGAAATGATCGGTGAACTTGCTGAATGGAAAGATGAGTTATGTGCTAATTTCAACATTCCAATAGAAGAAGTTAACTTGTCTGTTGTAGATATGTTACCAAAAGTATTACCAGCTTTTGATAGTAAGTTAATCAAGAAAACAGAAAAAAGATTGAACAAGTTAGGCGTTGAAATACTAACGAGATCAAATATAATTGAAGTAACGCCAGATGGCGTAATAATTGAAGGTAAAGATCCTATTAAATGTGCTACTACTATATGGACTGCTGGTGTAGAAGGTAGTGATTTAATGGGCAAACTTGAAGATGATAAAATCGGTAAGGTTGCTAGAAACAGAATTCAAACTGATGAGTACTTAAGAAGTGTTAAACACGAAGATGTATTTGTTGTTGGGGATAATATATTCTATATTCCTGAAGGTGATGAAAGACCTGTTCCACAAATGGTTGAAAATGCAGAGCATTCTGCTAGACTAGTAGCAGGTAATATTGCTGCAACTGTTAAGGAAAAAGAACTTAGTCCTTATGAACCGACTTTCCATGGTGCCATGGTATGTATTGGTGGTAGATATGGTGTAGCACAAGTTGGCGGAAAGAAAAAACAGTATATTTTCTCTGGCTTTATGGCTATGTTTATAAAACATTTTATTAATATGATTTACTTTTTTGATGTATTAGGGTTTAATAAAATGTGGAACTATATGATCCATGAAATATTCCATGTAAGAAACAGAAGAAGTTTCTTAGGTGGTCATTTCTCTAAACGTTCTCCAAACTTCTGGTTGGTACCTTTAAGACTGTTCGTTGGTGGAAAATGGTTGTTAGAAGGGGTCGCTAAACTTGGTAAGATAGTTAAAGATCCAACAAATATATTTTTACTCCCATCAAAAATTGCTGTATCTGGTGCTAGTGAAGTAGCTGATGAAGTTGCTGAGGTTGCTACTTTAGCTGCTGATGCGAATATATTTGATACACTCGTATTTTATGCTGAAAAGTTTTCTACTTGGGAATGGGCATTACCAGTCCCTCAGTTTATTACTAATATCGTAGATTGGTCAATGGACTTGGTATTTTATCAGCCATCAGGAGAGTTCACTTCAATGGCAACAGTCTTCCAAACAGGTATGGTTATCATGGAAATCCTTGTTGGATTAGCATTAATAGTTGGTTTGTTCACTATGCTGTCATCAGTTGCATCAATCCTTATGGGTGGTATGATCTGGGCATCAGGTAGTGCGCCTGTAGAAATGTTATGGTATATGGCTGCTGGTGTAGCATTAATTGCTGGTAGTGGTAGTACGTTTGGTTTAGATTATTATGTTTTACCTTGGTTAAAGAAACACTGGAAGAAACAAAAATTCGTTAGAAAGTGGTACTTATACACTTAAGTATAGAAATGGTAAATATATGAGTAAGTTAAACATAGATTCAAATTTACAGTCCCAATTAGATGAAGTAAAAGCATTGATGTATGAAAATGTTAAGTCTGGTGATGAGCTCTTAAATGGGTCACTAGATTATTTGCTGGCAACTGGTGGGAAGATGTTAAGGCCTATTTTACTTTTAACAGGTAGTAAAATAGGCCGAAAGGCAAAACGAAAAGAAGATGAGCTGATTAAATTAGCTGCTGCTGTTGAGACAATACACTTGGCAACATTGGTTCATGATGATATTATTGACCAATCAGACTATAGGAGAGGTCATAAATCGATTCAATCAAAATATGGTCAATCCTATGCTGTTTATATGGGAGATTATCTTTTAACTAAGTGTTTTATGATGTTAACACATTTGGACTTAGATAAAGAGTTGGCCATTCGGTTAGCAAAGATTGTATCAAAAATTTGTGTTGGTGATATCAAACAACATCAGAAGAAGTTCGATGTTAATATAACACCATTTCAATATATAAAGATTGTAGCAGGTAAAACCTGTGCTTTAATAGCAATTGCTTTAAGTGCAGGCGCATATCATGCTGGTGCTTCTAAAGAGAATACCAAAATACTTGCTAAAATTGGCTTTAAAATTGGTATGATTTTTCAGTTGGTTGATGATTTACTTGATTATGAAGGTGATGCTGAGACGGTTGGTAAAGATCTACAGATGGATATCTTTAGAGGCTATTACAGTATGCCTGTTATATTTGCATTGAAGGATTCGAAAGATTCTGTAGAACTAAAAGGCTTGCTTGGTGAGTCGATGAGTCAAGATGACCTAGATAGGGTATATGAAATCATACAGCAATCAGGTGGCATTGATAAAACAAAGGCTATGGTAAATAAGTATGCTGATAAGGCAAATGATCTTATTGAGCAACTACCTAATGGAGAATCGAAAGATCTGTTAAGGGACTTAATACCGTATTTATTAGACAGAGTACATTAAAAGGAGGGGAAATTGTTCAAAATGAAAAGTAAACCTTTTGTCTTGACGATTTTCCTCGTCTTGATGTTAATTGGATGTATAGAAAGAAAAGAAATTTACAAACCAGGTACTTATAAAGGCAGTTCTGAAGGCTACTATAGTGAAATCAATGTCGAGGTTGAAGTGGATGAGTTTAACATTATCAGTATTGAAATACTTGATAATCAAGAACCACCTACTTTAGCGAGCATTGTATTTGAAACACTACCTTCAAAAATCATTAAGAAAAATGAAACGGCAGTTGATGCTGTCTCAGGTGCAACATTTACAAGTAAAGCTTTACTTGATGCGGTTGAAAACGCATTAGAGAATGCTAGAGGTGATAGTGAATGAAGCTGCAATCTAAGTTACACTTAATGATATCTTTAGTGGTTATTGTAGTGGTAGTCGGTATGTATGTTGTGTTTAGTATGAATTCTGAACAAGCAATGGAAAAACAAATGGCAATTGCAACCAGTGATATGGCTTATAATATCGCAAATCGTGAGGAAGTAGTTTACCATTTGTCAGAAAAACATAAGGGTCATGAAATTCAAGATTTGCTGTTACCCTTAATGGAAAATACCCATTACTATTACATCATTGTTATGGATATGGATGCTATTCAATATTCTTATCCTTATGAAAGTGGTTTGTACAAGTTGTATAAGAATGGTGGAGAAGAGAGAGTTCTGTTAAATGGGGAAAGTTATACATCCGCAGATACAAATGAATTGATTTCTTCAATAAGAGCCTTTCAACCAATTTACAATGACCATGAACAGATTGGTGCTGTTTTAGTTGGTTTACTTACAGACACAATTCAAGTTGAAAACACAGAAATAAGAAAGAAGACAGAATACGCACTCGTATGTAGTGTGTTTTTAGGCGTTTTTATAGCTTATTTATTAGCGGTGAATATTAAAAAATCAATTTTCAATTTAGAACCCAAAGAAATAGCTGTGCTTTTAACTCAGAAAGAAATGGTTTTTAATCATCTTAAACTGGGTGTAATAGCTGTTGATGAAAATGCAACAATCATTTTAAACAATCCAAAATCAGATGAAATTCTTGCTTTAGATAATTCAATAATAGGATTGCCATTAGAAGTGATTTCAGACAGTATTTATTCTTACTTTAATGAGGTAATAAAGAGCAAAGAAAATCTTATTAATGAAGCAACACTACTTAATAATGGCATGAAAGTCATGATTAATATATGTGTTTTATATGGTCATAGTAAAGAGGTTCTTGGTGCTGTTATCAGTTTTGAAGAGTTGACCATGGTTAGGAAATTAGCAGAGGAGTTGACGGGATCTAAAGAAATGGTTGAATCACTGCGTGCTCAAAACCATGAGTTTATGAATAAATTACAAGTAATTTCTGGATTGATTCAACTTGAAAAGTACAATACAGCTATGGATTTTATTGATAAACAAACTGAAAAGAACAATGAAGTTGATGTTGTCACCAATGTTCAAATTGATGATGATTTGATTTCTGGATTAATTCTATCAAAATATGAGTTAATAGTAGAAAAGAAGATTGAGTTCATACTAGATAATGCATCTGAGGTAAGTGCCTTACCAGCAGGTGTAAGTTCCGATGATGTGTGTACAATTATAGCAAATCTTCTAGAAAACAGCATAGAAGCTGTTGTGGAATGTGAAGACAAATGGATTCAATTGTATATTTTTTCTGATCATGAGAGGTTTGAGTTGATTATTTCAAATAGTGGTCCTGAAATAGAAGACGAAAAAATATTAGAGAAAGGTTATTCTACCAAAGGTGATAATAGAGGGTATGGTTTATCCAATCTTGTAAACATCGTTAATGGCTTTGAAGGTAGAATATATTATAGCAACAAAGAGGGGGTCAATTGGCATGTCGAAAAATGACATTCATGTACTGGTTGTAGAAGATGATGTAATGGTGGCAGAAGTTATAATAGGATTTCTAGACCGTGTAGGTCAAGTTCATGTTGTAGATCACTCTGAATCTTTACTAAAGTCTAAAGATCTATTAAAGAGAAAGCAAGTTGACTTGGTATTGTTGGATTTATATTTGCCAGATGGTAATGGGATTGAGTTGCTTAAGTGGATTAGACTAAACGATGTTGATGTAGATGTCATCCTAATCACAGCTGATAAGCAAATTGAATCTATAAAAGAAGCTAGAAAATATGGTGTTAAAGACTATTTAGTTAAACCATTCAAATATAAGAGGTTTGAACAGGCTATTTCGAATTACCGATCTGAGGTAATGAAGTTAAAAGGTTTAGAGTCATTAGATCAGTTAACGATTGATGTGTTGATGCACAACAAAGAACTTGAACCTCAAGAAGGGGTTAATAAAACTTACGATAGAATTTTAGTTTACTTAAAAGAGCATTATCCCAATGGTTACACTTCTTCTGAAATTGCAGAAGCTTTAGGTGTATCTAGAATTACTGCTAGAAGGTATTTAGAGAATATGGAGTACCTAAAAGTTGTTGAGTTAGAACTATATTATGGAGCTGTCGGAAGACCACAAAATAAATTTAGTTACAAAAAAAAATGAGGTTAGAATGAGTTTAAGAAAATTTTTGGATTTAGTAGAAATACGTACAAAAGTCGCGAGTATAATTCCATTTATTACAGGTGTTGTTTATACACTATATAGATATAGGACATTCAAATTAGATGTACTCTTATTGTTTTTCTTTTCTATGTTATGCGTAGATATGGCGACAACTGCCATGAATCATTTAGCAGATTCAAACAGAGCAATTAATAAAAGTGGTTATAATTATGAGTCTCATAATGCAGTGATCAAATACAAGTTAGACAATAAGATGGTTAAGTTTATTATCCTATTGTTGTTAGTAATGGGTTCTCTATCAGGCATAAAATTATTTCTTATGACAGATTTAGTCATCTTAGCAAGTGGTATTTTTGCATTTGGAGTAGGCATCTTATATTCTAATGGACCGATTCCTATATCAAGTATCCCATTAGGGGAGTTCACATCAGGTGTCTTGATGGGTGGGCTGATATTCTTTGTTACAGTATATATGCAGATCTTTGATATGGGATTTATCATTTATCAGTTTAACCACGCAGAGTTTACATTGAGATTGAATTTCATAGAGTTAGGTGCTATTATATTTGCTTCCATTCCAATGATTTTAATGATTTCAAATATTATGTTGTCTAATAATATATGTGATTTAGAAGATGACATCATCAACAAGAGATTTACTTTACCTTATTATATGGGTAAGGAAAAGGCTCTAATGTTGTATGAATGGTCTTACTACTTCTGTTACATCACCATTGTATTTACTGTTATTTTGAATTGGATACCAGCTACTGCTCTATTGGCTTTACTAACTTTTATTCCAATTCGTAAAAATATTAAAGAATTTAAAGAAACGCAAGATAAGGCAACAACTTTTTCACTAGCGATAAAGAACTTCTTTTTGCTAGGATTATCATATATCTTTTCAATCGCAATTTCTTTATTCAGTATTTTATAGGATTGGAGTTATCATGAAATTAAAAATTGGCGATATAATTGTCTTATGTGTTGTTTTGTTGTTTACAGCAATGACATTTATAATCAATGCTGAAAGAAGCTATATATCTAAAAACATGGAAGTTCTTGTTAGAGTGAATGGTGAAGTTGTTGATCACTTTGATATAGGGAGTGATATCAAAAAATTATACGATACAGAGCTTGGTTCAAATGAGATTATGATTCATGATGGTCAAGTATCGATTGTTGATGCTGATTGTCCTGATTCCATTTGTGTTCATACAAAACACGCAGAAAATAATGGGGATTCAGTTGTTTGTCTACCCAATAGATTTTCAATAGAAATACTTGGAAGAAGAGAAGGAGAAGTAGATGCAATTTCGCAGTAAGACACAGAAGTTCATATTCTTGTCCTTGTTAGCAGCAACAGCTATTGTATTAAGCTATATGGAAAGGATGATACCATTTCCTTTTTTCTTACCAGGTATGAAACTAGGATTGGCTAATATTATTACCTTATCCGCCTTATATTATTATGATTTTAAGGATGTGCTTGTGGTAGTACTCGTAAGGGTATTTGTGACTTTTTTAATCGTAGGACAAGCCATGAGTTTAATCTATAGTTTATCTGGTGGTGTTTTAAGTCTACTTGGAATGTATTTGTTGATCAAGTATACAAGTAAATGGGTTTCGCCTATTGGAGTAAGTATCTTTGGTGCATTTTTACACAATGTTGCACAATTAATTGTTCTAGCACTTATTATGAACAGTGTATCTATTTCCATTAACTATGGACCCTATATCTTGTTAACAAGTATAGGAACAGGTTTCTTTGTTGGTATAACATCCAATATATTTATTGAAAGAATCTTCCCAGAAGTTATGAGAAATAATCATATAGGATCCTAAAGCTTCCCATTATAGGGGAGTTTTTTTATTGCATAGTTTTTCATTACAATACGTGTCGAAAATCTGTCTAAGATCATGATGTAACAGGTGTATGTAGAACTGATAATATCAAAATTGACAGATAAAGGATGAAGTTAAATTATGCGTAACATATCGCTAACGGGGTATAAATAAGTTTGATTGTAAAATTTATTGGGGAGGACTTTATGAAAAAAATTAGTACAAAAATAATAACATCGGTTGTGGGGGTTGTCTTAGTCGTTGCATTGGTTTTAGGAATAACAAGTATTATTATTATGAATCAGATTAATGATGAGAGATTATCTCAACTTGAGAAGAAGATGTATGAGGATTATGATACGTTGATTAAATCTGAAGTTGAGGCAATTACCTTACAATTAAATGGTGTCGTTGAGAGTGTTAAACAAGGTTTAGTTAGTGAGAGTAAAGGTAAGATAATTGCTGCAAATATGATACGTGAAGCAAAATATGGTGAAGGTGGTTACTTCTGGGTTGATGATTATAATGGTGACAATGTCGTCTTACTTGGTCGTGAGGACGTTGAAGGAAAAAATCGTTTAGGTTTAAAGGATACTCAGGGACAATTAATAATTGAAGACCTAATTAATATAGCTAAAAATGGGGGCGGTTATTACGATTACTATTTCCCTAAACCAGGACAAGATGAGTCATTGCCAAAACGAGCTTATGCGATGGCATTTGATGAATACTCTTGGGTTATAGGTACTGGTAATTATACCGATGATATCGCACAGTTTATACAAGAGGAGAGAGATCTTGCAGAAGAAAACTTGAGATCTGTTATGATTCTTCTGGTATCTATAATTGTAATTTCAATAATCGTTGGTTATGTGATTGCGTTAATTGTTGGTAAAAAGATATCTAAACCTATCGTTGCAGTTACTGAATTAATCAATCAAACTTCTGAGTTAGATATTAGAAACAATTCAGATTATGACTTTATTCTGGATTATAAAGATGAAACTGGAGATATAGCAAAGGCTTTGGCTGCTTTACGTGTAAAACTCCGTGAAGTAATCAGCGGTCTGCAAATTGATTCAGAAAAACTCAACAATTCCTCTGCTTCATTAAATGACATTGCCACTCAAGGAAAAGAAGGTATTGTAGCAGTTAATGAAACTGCAAATGAGTTTGCAAGAGGCGCTACTGAGCAGGCTGTTGATGCTCAAGATGCATCAGAGAGTATGATATCACTTTCAAGTGAAATTGATGAGAGTGTAAAAAGTTCTGTAAGACTTAAAGAAGCAACTCAACACGTTGATGAGAACGGTAAACATGGTGGTATTCTTATTAGAGATTTAGATCAAAAATTTGGAAAGACAATAGAGACTATCAAGGATTTAGATCAAAATGTTAAAACGTTATCAGTCAAATCATCATCTATTGGTGAAATAACGGTAACTATTCAAAGTATTGCTGAACAAACCAATCTACTGGCACTTAATGCAGCAATTGAAGCTGCGAGAGCTGGAGAGGCTGGTAAAGGATTTGCTGTCGTAGCAGATGAGATTAGAAAACTAGCTGAACAAACATCTCAATCAACAACTCAAATAAACAATATTATTACTGAGATTTTAGATGAAATCAACTTAACTCAAAAGAATATGGATGAATCAAATGAGACAATTGAGTTATCTGGAGATGTTATGAATAATGTGAAAAGTGCATTTGAGGCTATTGAAGAATCTATGGTTACGACAATGAAACAGTTAGAAGTAATTACTTCAAGTATTGATAATGTTAGTGATTCAAAAGATTCTGTGACTCAATCTATCCAAGGTATATCTGCAATTACAGAGGAAAATGCTGCTGCTTCAGAAGAAATATCAGCGACAATGGATACTCAAGTAGAGTTAATGACAAATATTTTAGATAATGTAGAAGAGGTTAATGATATAACTTATCGTCTAAATGATGTAATTAACAAGTTTTCGTTGTAGGAATATAGATAATGGTTCTGCAAACAATGTGGAACCTTTTTTCTGATTATTTGAAGAGGGAGAGGTTTAAATAAAAAGATATAACCAGTTTTATTTATCAGTTCATATTCACTAAATTATGACTTTTTGTATCAAGTTGATGGATTAAAATCCGCACTTGATGCAAATAATGTTGTTTTAGATATTGAGTTTATGGGTTTAGAAGTAGTACGTTGATAAGTGTATTTGATGACAGAATTGAAATTCTTACTATAGGTGGTCTGATTTAAGGTTTAACAAAAGATGATATAATGATTGGTACATCTGTATTAAGGAATAAAAAATTGGCCCTATGTTTTTTATAGACTGAAATTGATTGAAGCATATGGAACTGGTATATTAAAATGAAAGAAGCATACAGAAATTTAGTTTGAAACCAATTATTGAAATAAGAGTGTTGGAAATGTTTGATTTAAATGAGTTTATAAAGAGGATTGATGTTGAACGTACACTTAAAATATCTCAAGCAGTGGTGTTAAAATCTTAATAAGTCTATTAACAAAAAAGGCAATCGCAAGGATAGGAGCGGGCAAGAATGTTGTTTATAAAAAAGCATAATATAGACTGTATCACAAATAGTAAAGAATATTGTTAAACCAAAATGAGAGAAAATAAATGAAACACAGAATAGATTTAATCATTAGAAGTCTCCTAGGAGTCTTCTTTTTTACATACAGAAAACACCTCTTTTTCACATCAATTTCACAAGATAAATATACACTTGTTATGAAAGAAGAGGAGGTCATATGAGAATTTTAAAACATAGTTTCTTGAGTCTATTAAGAAAACCAACAAAAGCAGTTATGATACTAGTAATTTTATTTATTGTATTTTCAATGGTGTTTACAGGTGTAATCATTCAAAACAGTATAGCAAAATCAAAGGAATTTGTCAGACTAGAATTAGGAGCGGTTGTAGAGTATAAAGCAGATTATATGAAAGCTTACAAGGATAATCTACCAGAAGATGAATTTGACCAGTTGGACTTATCAAAAGGTACAGCTGATACCATGGCAAGTGACAGTCGTGTAGAAAAAGTGTATATCAATTACTCTGACTATCTAGAAAGTTCAACGTACAAGACAGTTGAATCTGATGAGAATAGTGGTGGAGTAAATGTGACTATGGCTGTTGGTTTTGATGGTGCTGCATATTTTAACTTTAAAGCAACTGAGAATCATAACCCAATAGAATTTGATACAGGCAAACTGGATATTTTAGAGGGTAGAAACATAGAAGCGTCTGATGAGAATGCTATTGTCATTTCAGAAGAGTTTGCAAAGAAAAATGAACTTGCATTAAACGATGAAATGAGCTTTAAATCATATAGTCAAACTGATGAACTTAAATTTACTGTTGTCGGTATATACAAAGTCAATGATGGAAAGTTCACTGGTAATGATATGTATGTATCTAAAAAATCGTTAAGTGGTGATCAAGCGAATGCAATCAGTAGTGTTTATTTTAAACTTAAGGATCCCTTAGAAGTAGATGGTTTTATCAAAGATCAAAATGTAAATTTACCATCTAAGTATACTGTCTTAGATGCAGGTAACTCGGAATATGATATTCTGACTAAACCATTGGATTTGATGTCAATTATTGCCTCAATTTTAATATGGGTAATCTTTATCGCAGGTGCAGCAATTATTGTTTCGTTAATTACAATATTTGTACGAGATAGAAAATTTGAAGTTGGTTTATTATTAGCAAGTGGTGAAGCCAGATATAAAATTATCGCACAATTCGTATTAGAAATTATCTTAGTTGCCATTCTAGCTTTTGGCTGTTCCGTATTATTAAGTTATCAGAGTTCTCAAATGGTGAGTGACTGGATTGTTGAGAATCAGTTGATTGAAAAAGAAGAGTCAACAAGTGATGATCTGTTCTTTATAGATGGTATGAACAGTGTTAATGGTGACGTTAGTTTAGAAAATGTAGCAAATGATTTTAGTGTATCAATTACATTTGATGTGATGAGAAACTTATTTGTTATAAGTATTGGTATTGTGATTATTGCATCATTGATTCCACTTGGCATAATACTGAGTTACAATCCAAGACAAGCATTACAGGATTAGGAGGTTGTTATGAAAGATATAATATTTGAACTAAAAAACATTTCGTATGGTTACAATGATGGTGGTAAAAAGAGAGTCATTTTAGATGATTTAAGTTATGAATTTGAACGTGGTAAGTTTTATACCATTTTGGGTCCTTCTGGTTCAGGTAAGACTACATTATTGGCCATCGCCTCTGCCTTGGATGCGCCGGAACGAGGACAAGTCTTATTTGAAGGAACGGATATCAAGAAACTAAGTTATACCAAGTTTAGAAGAAACAATATGGCAATTATATTTCAAAAGTACAATCTGACAGATTACTTAACAGGTGTAGAAAATGTGGAATCTAATATGATGATTGTAGATAAGAAGATACCTGGAAATCAAAAGGAAATTGCTTATAAGGTTCTTAATTCTATGGGGATTGTACGTACGAAAGCTGACAGAAAGGTCACAAAACTATCTGGTGGAGAACAACAGAGAGTTGCTGTTGCAAGAGCATTATCAAAAGATGTACCCTTGATACTTGGTGATGAGCCAACAGGTGCATTAGATACAGCAACTTCTAAAGAGGTGATTACTTTGTTTAAAAAACTGGTTAAAGAGTACAATAAAACAATCATATTGGTAACGCATTCTGATGATGTAGCTTCTAATAGTGATATCTCCTTAATGCTGAAAAATGGCAAGTTGGAAGAGGTTAAATGGGATTAAAATGGTAGAAGAAAAAAGTTTTTTTGATGAGTTAGAAAGTGAAAAACCAGAGAGCTTTAATGAAGAAGTATTTGTAGCAACTAAGAGTAGGAAACCTATCTATATAGGTTTCGCTCTTGTATTTGTTTTGATATTATTCTTTGGCTTTAATATGATGAACAAAGTGGAAGTACCTGAGATGATGACATGGGAAGTATCTGAAGTTAATGCATGGGCTAAAAAGAATAAGATTACTTTAATTGGTAAGCAAAAATACGATGGTAATGTAGCTCTTGATCATGTCATGAGTCAAAGCATTGAAGCAGGTGCTAAGATTAAGAGAAATGGTTCAATAGAGGTAACTTTTTCAAAAGGTGCTAATCCTGAAGAAAAGATAGATTTTCCTGATTTAAAAACTATGAACTTGAATGATATTAGAGCTTGGGTTGATACCAATAAACTAACGGGTATCAATATTCAATATGAAAACAGCAACACCATAGAAAAGGGTGCTCTTATTAGTGTTGAGTTTGTTGATGGAGATGAAAGCAGTTTCATTAGAAAGAATAGAGTTAAGGTTACTGTGTCGAAGGGGACTCAAGAACTAACAGAAACACTAAAGGTGCCGGATTTCTATGGTAAGACAAAACAAGAGGTTTTAAAATGGTCAGTAGACAATAAAGTGAGTCTTGTCATTGAAGAGGTGTACAGTGATTACGTTGAAGCAAATTATGTTATTAGCCAAGATGTACCAAAGGATAATAAGATAAACAGAACTGATGAAGTGACAGTGGAGATTTCTAAAGGTCAACCTATTTCTGTACCAAATTTTATAAACTTGACCAGCAGTGAAGCTACTGCTTTAGCAGAGCTTTACAACTTAAGATTGTTCATAAAATCGGTTCCAAGTAATGGCGAAGTTGACCGTATTGTTTATCAAAGTTTACAAGTGAATAGTCAAGCCAAGAAAGATGACATAATAACACTTCATGTCTCAAAGAATACAACGAGTATACTCATGCCAGATTTAAGAGGATTGTCTAAGTCAGAAGCTTCAGAGATCCTTGGTGTATATAATGTTAAAGTCATCTACAAGACTGTAGAGAGCACTGAAGAGAAGTCTAGAATTATTGATCAAAGTGTAGCTACAGGTAGCACCATTAATGAAAATGATGTTATCACCCTAACAGTTTCTGGCGGGAATATTCAAGTGCCTGATTTTACAGGTTTGAGTAAACTAAAAGCAGAAGCACTAGCAGAGGATTTAGGTTTAAATATACTGTTCAATCCTGTTGTGAATGTACATCGAGTTAAGGATCAGATTGTTAAACAAGACATTGAAGAAAACCAAATTGTTGAAAACGGTACACGAATTACCTTAGATGTAGCGGTTAACAAAGGTATTAAGGTCATCGATTTAACATCAATGACAAAAGCAGAAGCTGAGTTTTGGGCTGAATCAAAGGGCTTTAATCTAAGAGTTATAGATATATATAATAGTAAGATAGAAAAGAATCAATTGTATGATCAAAACTATGTGAACATCTATTTACCAGAGACAGAACCTATTATTGTCTATAACTCATTGGGTAAAGTATCTGTTGGAAATCATATTGGTCAAACTAAAGCTCAAGTTGAAGAATGGGTTGAATCTGTGAATGAAAAAGGTGCTAATATTACTGTAGAGTATATGACAGGAAAAAGTAGCAACTATCAAAGGGGACAAATCACCAATCATACAGCTAAGAACGAGTTGATAGACTTGGATGGAAAAGTGGTGTTTTATGTCTGTTCCTATACAGAGGAAACCGAACCAGATAAACCTAAATTTAGAAGTATGACAGAAGCTGATTTTATAGAATGGTGTCATGACAATGATATTGCATATAAAATTAATGAAGTTTATAAAAGTGACGTGAAAGTTGGATATGTGTTTGGTGAGAATCTAAGAGATAGAGCTTCTAAAGGAGAGATTCTTCAAGTGAAGAAATCACTTGGTAGTGTACCTGTTCAAAACTTTATTGGAAAAACAAAATCTGAATTGGAACAATGGTTATCAGAAATTAACAGCAAAGATGGTGATATCTCTGTTAATTACATTGAACAAGCAGGCGGTGTTAAAGATGCAATTGTTTCACAGTCTGTAGTATCAGGATTGTTAGATGTAGGTAGCACAATAACGGTTACAATTAATACAGGGTTATAAAGAGTAAATACTTTAAAGTAGTGATCTGATTTATCAGATCATTATTTTTTGCAAAAAAATATCTGATTTCCTCTTGAGAATAAAGCTATAAGTTAAGATTAGTTCATGAAGATTGAAGGAATTTATTACAAGTTATTAATAAGCTTTCATAATTTAGTATAAACTATATATAACGTGATATATCAGCTGTATATTACTACAAAAGTGGCAATCTGTACATTTACAACCGTGATATTACATGATACATTGAAAAGGTTGGAAATAAAAATGATTTCCTTCTAATAAGCTCTTTAATAAACAGATGCCCTTTAGTTTATGGATGAGTTGACGTAAGAAATAAGTAATATCTGTAAAACTCCTCTTTTCACAATCTGTGAAAAGTATGAGAGATAAGACAATGTAAGTAGTGGAGGAAGAATGAAATTAAAAAACAAAGTACTAATACCAACTCTATTAATAATTTTCGCTGCACTTTTATTAAATAGTTTTATAACGTATAACCAAGTGAAAAATGGGGTAGCCAATGACTTGATTCATGCACAAATTGATAGTCAGTTGGATAACTTAAGCGAAACAATTACGACAAGACAATTGATAGAAGAAACTTTCTTCTATACATTAGATGAAAAGAATCTGGATTTAACTAAAGCAGTTGCAGAAATTGTAAAGTTAAGTTCTAAAGATTTTGATACTGAAAGTATCATTGCCTTATTAACAAGTGCTGCAGAGGCAAGTGAAAATACAGGGGCTATAGATGAAGCTATTGAGCAGTTGTCTAATTTGGAATCAAATAAATTGGATATAAATGACTATACAGCAATAGCTGATAGCATTGGTGTTGCAGAAATACACGTAACAAATGATAAAGGCGTGTTAACAGATGGTAATATTCAAGGATTTATTGGATTTGATTTTAATACAAGCGATCAAACGCTTGCTTTCATGGATTTAATTGGTAAAAAAGATGGACGTCTTGCACAGGGGCCTGCTCTTAGAGGAACGGATGAAACCTTATTTCAATATATAGGTACTTCTAGATTGGATGAGGATGGTATTATTCAGATAGGACTGACACCTGATTATATTACTGAGTTAAGAAAAATAACAGGTCTACAGAAGTTGATTGAAGGTTTGAAGATTGGACAAAGTGGTTACGCATATATATTGGATTCTAATGGCATTACGCTAAATCACAAGGATCCGAAGAATATAGGGAACGACATATCTACTATACCGGTGCTGAAACCGATTCTTGAAAATGACGAAGGATTCTTTACGTATGATTACAATGGTGACACGATTTATGCAAGTTATAGAAAACTTGGAGATCTTACTATAGTAGGTGCATTACCTCAGTCAGACTTTAAGGACAACTTGAATAATATGGTTACAAATCAAGTTATTTTGATGTTGATTAGTATTGCTTTAATTTCTGTGATCATTATTCTAGTAACAGGCAAAGTTTTTAAACCAATCTCGATTATTGAAGAAAGAATGCACGAAGCTGGAAATGGTGATCTATCTGTCCGTTCACATGTTCAGTCTAAAGATGAGATTGGTAAATTATCTGTTAGTTTTAATAAGATGTTATCAGATATACAAGCACTGTTAAAAGAATCAAAAAACAACATTGAAACATTACAAGGTTCAACGAATGAAATGAATGTATTTGTTGGAGAAGTTGCTAAAAGTAGTGTAGAAATCAGTGATTCTATAGAGGAAATCGCAAAAGGTGCAACTTCTCAAGCAGAGTCTACTGGTGAAGCTGTGAGTTCGATGAATGATTTATCATCTAAGATTGATGTTGCAACAGAAAGTGTACAGGATACGATTGCATTGACAGAGTCTGTTAGAGAACGTTCAATTAAAAGTGAAGAGACACTTTCAACACTTAAAAGTAACTTCAAGAAAAATGTAGAAGCCAATAAAATTGTTAATTCTAGTGTTGATGAACTTGCTGAAAAGACATCATCGATTAGCACTATTGTTGAAGCTATCAAAACAATATCAGAGCAAACCAATTTACTTGCTTTAAATGCAGCGATAGAAGCGGCCAGAGCAGGTGAGCAGGGAAGAGGATTTGCAGTAGTAGCGGATGAAGTGAGAAAGCTTGCTGAAGAATCATCTAAATCTTCAAGTGAAATCAGTGAAATTATTTCTGAAATAATTGATTTAGTTAACAAAACCAATGAAACTATACATGGTACGAACGAAGCAATTGTACTTGTAAATGACTCTGTAAATGATACAGAAGAGATCATCAATGGTATCAATGACAATATCGGTGGTGTTATTACCAATGTTGGGGCCTTAGGTGAAGAGTTCAAACTGGTAAATGAGATAAAGAGTAACGTCATTGAAGAAATTGAAATGATTTCTAGTATTTCACAAGAAACTGCTGCAGGTTCTGAGGAAATCAGTGCTTCTGCTCAAGAACAAAGTGAATACCTTTCAGAAGTTAGAAACAAAACATCTGATAACTTGGATAAGTTAAATGATTTGGTTAACTCTATTGAGAAGTTTAAGATTTAAATAGACACCATAAACGAGTATTAAGTATTAGTGATGAATGAGCAATAAGTTCGTATATATTTTTCATAGAAAAACTCCCATGGATTCAAATTGTGATCCAATGGGAGTTTTTTTAATGAGTTGTACGAGGCATCTCAATGATGATAGATATACCTGAGTCAATTAAGCGACTTTCGACTTGGAACTGATGACCTTCTATAATGGATTTAACTATTGATAAACCTAAACCATTGCCTTCAGTCTCTCTATTATGGGATTCATCTACCTTGTAGAATCTGTGCCAAATACTTTCGTTTTGCTCTTCTGTTAATGGTTGGCATTCATTTGAAAATGACAAGGTGAACTGATCTGAAAGAGTGCCTTCAATGACAATGGTAGAACCATGATTGGCATATTTAATAGCGTTACTGATTAAGTTGTTAAAAACTCTATACATTTTGTCGTAATCGGCCTGTATGACTTCAAATTCACCTACAATCTTTATGTTTTGTTTGTTTTCATCTAACATATGATCATAGTGTTTGATTAACTGATTCAAGGTTTCTTTAACGTTCATTGTGGTTAGTGTATAGGCTGCATGACCGCTGTCTAACTTTGATAATTCTAAGAGATCATTTAAGATATAATCCATTCTATCGATTTCATCGATGATGACATCAATGTAATAATCTTGTTTTTCTTTTTTTACAACATCTTTTACACCTTCGGCATAACTCTTAATAATACCAAGAGGTGTTTTGATTTCATGAGAAACATTGGCCACGAAATCTCTTCTTACTGTTTCTTGTTTGAGTTCGTTTTCATAGTCTTCTTTTAGTTTTTTATTGGCATCCGTCAGTTCGTCTAATGACTTGTTAAGTGAATTAGAAAGTGTATTGATACTTTTAGAAAGTACGCCGAGTTCATCTTTACGATCTTCAGGTAATGATTGATTAAAATCAAGATGAGACATATTGTTGGCTACTTGTGTAATTTCAACAATTGGTTTGGATACCTGTTTAGAGTAAATCAGTGATATGATCAATGCAATTAACAAGGTTGTAACAAATAGAAGTGGTAAGAACTTCTTGTATATTGCCATAGATTCTTCAACGGATTGTAATGAAACTGTTGCAAAAAATAAGTGTTCTTCATCTCCAATGTGTTTTGAATAATAAAAATTAACTTGCTTGATAGAGGTATTAGACATTGTTGTAACCGTATATTCAATGTCACCAATTTTACCTTCTTCATAGATTGGATTGACTGCAAGTTCTGTATATGGATCAGAGACAACAAGTGTTTGATTTACAGGATTATATATTTCGACCAATGATAGTGTATCTGAATAGACATCTGTATTTTCTGGAGGCATACTAGAATCTATTTCGATGGCGTTGATAACTGTAGGGTAAATGGTTTGTGAACTATCAACTGCTCCTGAAATAACGATACTTGTTTTTTCGCTTAAACCGGAATCAGTAATGATCTTATCTAAATCTTCTTCATCAAGCATGAAGTCAAAGTAGACATTATCGGAGTCTATTGCAGAAACAATGACTTTATTATCAAATAAAGGTATGGCTTCACTGACTGATGATGCTGTAAGGTAATCATCTGACGAAAATCTCATTACTTCCAAAACAGCACTATTTTCTAAGTTAAAGTTCTTAGCTTGAATCAGTTGTTCTTCTAGATTCCAACTATTGTCTGTGTAATCGGAAACATAGTTTTCTAGGTTTTTAGCTGTTTCATGAATTTTGCTGTTTTCGTAAAAATTTTGATAATAGATATATTGAAAGACTGCAATACACGAGAACAGTGCAACAATAGATGTAAAGATCAATACAAACATCTTTATGGTTAATGATCGTTTCATTTCTTCACCTCAAATTTATAACCAACATTGATAACTGTTTGAATGTAACCTGCATAAGGACTTATTTTCTTACGTAGTGTTTTAATGTTGGTATCGATAATACGACCATCGCCAAAATAATCATATCCCCATATGGTACTGATAAGTGTATCTCTTGTAAAGACTTTTCCTTCATTTGAGATTAATTTTAGAAGTAATTCAAACTCTTTTGTCGTCAAGCTAATCTCATGACCATCTACAGTTGCTTTGTAGCTATCTTGGTCAATGGCTATCTTACCCTTAGTAATGATATGAGTATCGGTGTTATTGGTCATACGTTTAAAGATGGCGTTGACTCTTGCAACTAAAACCTTTGGACTAAAGGGTTTGGTAACATACTCATCAGCACCTAACTCATAACCCATAAGCTTATCATCTTCATCAGATCGTGCACTTAAGATTAAGATAAATGCATCGGAATGTTGTCTTATTTTACGGCATACTGACCAGCCATCTAGTTTAGGCATCATGATGTCTAATATCACCAGATCAATTGTTTCTTTATCAAATATTTCAAGTCCTTCATGCCCATCAAAGGCAGAAAAAACCGTATAGCCTTCTGTATCAAAATAATCTGAAATGATCTCATTTAAACGTTTGTCATCTTCTATGATTAATATATTCTTCATGTGTCACCTTATCCCTTCTTCTATATTATATCCCAGTCATGTGTAAAAGATGTGAAAAAGTTCAATAAATTTTATACAATGCAAGAAAAAAGAGACCAATTGGTATCAATTAACAATTCCCAAATATCAACAAAATTGATGTAATATTTCCCATTTTGTAGTATACTATGTATAGTTGTATATATAATTATATTTAAGTGAGAGATATAAATGTTTGATAGTAGAAGTAGATTATTAAAGAGATCTAATAGAGCTAGACACAAGTACAATATGATAGAAATTTCTATCTCTTATTTAAGTGTGACAAGAACTGTAAATCATTGTTAATCGATGATTCATAGTTCTTTTTGTTTGCAAAGTATTATTTGCCGATTGTATTAGATAAACTGACATAAAGAAAAGGAGCAAAATGGCACAATATATTTCTTTACCAACTCATCTTGGTGATAATGAAGGTGAAAATTGCATAAAACTTTTATTGGACAAACTTAATCATGACTATCTTGTGTGGTTTGATATAGATGTAGATAGACAGTACCCTGATTTTACAATTATAGGACCTGACATTGGAATTGTGGTTATTGAAGTTAAGGGATGGTTAGCCAATCAAATTATAGAGATGGATGATGAAGATGCCTTATTAGAGTTTTTCGGAAAAAGAGAGAAGAGAAAATCACCTTTTAATCAGTCATGGAGACAAGTGACTACTATAAAAAATAGAATCCAGAATGCTATGACAGTGGATAATAAACATAGAAATTCGACTAATAAACTTAAGTTCAATAATCTAATTGCTTTCCCAAACATAAGTAGAAGAGAATTTGATGAGTTAGTAAAACCAACTATAAACTTAAGGAAAGAATATCAGAAACTCAGCAATATAATTTTTAAAGAGGATATTGAAAACTGCTCATCTCATGAAGATGTATTAAATTTAATTCACGGTGGTTTAAGACATATTCCAAAGTCATTTGAAAAGTTTAATAAGGAAGAAATGATGTTCATCAGAAAGTGGATGAGCTCAAAGATGCGTATAGGAATCGCTAAACCCAATAGTCATATAAAATTATTAAGTGACTTGCAAGGAAAAGCAGTACAGTTTTATCCCGAAAGAAACCTATTAATACGTGGTGTAGCAGGTAGTGGAAAATCCGTCATTATTTATAAAAGAGCAGTTTTCTTAGCACGTAGATATGGTGTGAATAAAAAAGATATTATTGATAAAGAAAGTATATGTGTAAAAAAAGTTCTTTTATTAACAGCCAATGCTTCATATTACGCATATGTATTAAAAGTATTGGAATCTGACCTAAAAGAGTTAGATAATCTGGATATAAAGCTGATGAGTGAATGGAAAAATGAGTCATCAGTGTATGAATATATTTTAGTAGATGAAGCACAGGACCTTAATGAAGAAGACTTTAAGGAAATCAGTAAGCGGTTAAAACCAGGTGGTCATGTGACTATTGCAGCTGATGGTGCTCAAAATGTTTATGAAAACAATTTAACTTTTGAATGTAATGGAATTAAGTTTCTAGATGATGATATATATAAATTGGATTATAACTATAGAAATACGAGTGAGATTTCGAAGGTGGCGAACAATTATTTGTTTGATGAATCGGTTCCGATTACAGATGAAGAAGATCCTCTAAAATCGAACTATATACTTTCTACTAATCGAACTGAGCTAAATGGTCCGATTCCAATGATTAATCATTTTAAAAACGCAGATGCAGAAGCTAGATACATTAAATCTAAAGTAGATGATTTGTTAGAAAATGGAGCAAGAGCTAATGAAATCTGTATAATTCTGTTTTCGGTTAGTTCTAATGTTGGATCATACGGAGAATTAAGTGCATTACTTAAAGAACATTTCAAACAAATGTCATTAAATATGCTGGTGGATTATGATTCAAAAAAATCATTTGACCCAGAGGATGACCGCATCTTAGTAGCGACACCACAAAGTGTTAAAGGACTTGAGTATAAACATATAGTTTTAAGTATGTCTGTTAAAGGACAATACAATACTGAGAAAGAGAAAAAGAAAGTATATGTTGCTTTAACAAGGGCGACTGAAACTTTGACAATTACATATTCGGTTGAAGAGACGATACATCTGAAAATGTTAAAAAACATAAGACAGGATATTGTAGTTAATTCGACACATGAGGATTTAATTCTTGAGACGAATAGATTAAGAACAGAGATTGAAGTCATAAAAGCTACGAACGAGACATATGAATCTGAAACACAAAAATTAATTCTACAAAATAAGAATTTACTATCTGATGTGTCTAATTTGAAGTCGAATGTTGAGAATGAAAGAGTGGAATCTCGACAAAAATTATCTCTAAAAGACAGAGAAAATGAGCAACTAATTGAGAAAATAAATGTTCTAGAAAAAAATTATAATAAAAGTGTTATTAGCTCAAATGCTTTTGAGTCGGAAAAAAATGAATTAAATAGTCAAGTAAATTCAATTAGTGAAAAAAATGAAAATTTGAAGAGTCAAAAAAATCATATTAGTGAAGAAAATGAAACTTTAAAGAGTCAAATTGAAAAAGAAAGAAAAAAATGTAAAAGTAAGATTTTCTTATCAAGGGTATTACAATTTGTATCAATACTAGTTATTTTAATGCTTTCTTATAACAATTTGATGGACTTTATTGTTAATGATACTAATGATGATATTGATGTTAGTGTCTCAAATGATCCAATTGAACCAGTGAGAAAAAACTACCTTGATTTAGTCATAAAAAAACCTTTGAACGATGACGGTGATTCATCATATATAGAAGGTATTTCTACAGCTTTATCATCTAGTTTAATTGAGGGTTATTATGGCTTAGATACATCAATATCTTTCTACAACGTGGATGGACAGGATTATATTGAAATAAAAGGTACGAGGAAAGAAAATGGACTTTTTGAACCAATTGAAAAAATCGTGACAATGAACTCTGATGAGGAGTATAGCTTGACTTTTTGTAATCACTATATTGATGTGCTTAATGAACTAAATGAAAACACTAATATTAGAGATATAATAAAGGATAACTCGTACATTGAAGTTTTTGAAGGTAAATATAGGATTACATTTTCTTCAGAAGATGCAGTGGAATAAGCATTATATTTGTTAAGTGGAATAGGTTGAATAAAGGAGTTTGAAATGCAATGGTCAAGTTTTAAAGAAGAGCTAATGAGTGAAGTCAGAGATGGTGAGGAGGTTTATGTAAAAGTATTATACGATGAAGATTCTTTAGAAGAAGAACTACCTTCTATGAATATATCCTTTAGTTTAATCAGACAGAAAATGCTCAAGTATGAAACTGAGTTTTTTAATTATTCTATTGAAAACAATGATGAAATAATGAGTCATTACAAACCATATATCTACGAGTTTAACTTCAGAAAAACAACAAGGAAAATTGAGGAAGAGATAAAGAATAATTTTACCCAAAACTCCTGGGTTAAAATGAAGATATATGAGGATTCTTTTGAAGAAAATTATATAAATGATGGTGATCAAATTATATTTAGCGGAGAAACTATTTTTTCTGCTAGTCCGATAGTGAGGAAAAGTTGTAGACTTGTTTTCTCTCCTTCAACAATTTCTGATCCAGATGTTGTAGATATTAATAAAGATTTTGATAAAAAACGATTAGATAATAAGTTAAGAAGCGTGGCTTTTGATGTTAAAACAGAGAATCGAATAAAGAACTTAATGCCTAAGAAAGTAGATAATGGTATGGTCACTATTTTTAATATAGGACAAGGGAATTATGTTGAGTTAAAAGTAGGAGGCAAAGTTTTTCTATTTGATATAGGTATGACTGATAATGGGATAGATTATGCTTCTAACAGAATTAAGTGGAACTATGAAAAGATAATTCCGTATCATCGACCAGACGCAATAATTTTATCTCATTGGGATATCGATCATATTTTAGGTGTAGGATTTTTAGATGCAAGGCATATTTACTCGACATCTTTATGGCTAGCACCAGATTTAACGCAATTAAGAACAGTTACTCAAAGTGCTTATAGATTGAGTTTCTTTTTAGCTCACAAAAGTGGAATTTTTCTTGTGAATAATTATAATAGCTGTTTGTATCAGTCGAATGATAAAAGATTTAATATATATCAAGGAAAAGGCACTTCTACAAAAGGTGGTGGAAATAAAGCCAATAATATTGGTCTTTTGATTGAGATTACAGATGTAAAGTTCAAAACATCATTTGACACTTATACCGATAGAAACGACGTTACAGGTACTTCTATGCTTCTTTCAGGAGATTGTGATTATGTAAAAATGCCTGATTCTATTCAAATGAAATTAAATGACTATGATTTTCTTATGGTTCCCCATCATGGTGCAGATACAACATTGCCGACATTCTGTTCTCCTGTACATAGAAAAACAAAGTATGCGATTGTTTCGTATGGAAAGAATAGACATAATCATCCAGGGAAGAAGCACATAGCTGAGTTAGGAAAAATGTTTAAGGTTATTGAAACAAAAGGTATGTTTAGTTATACTGTCACCTTCGTCAAAAAATAAAAAGGTGGTATTAGAGAAATTTGATTTTGCGATTGAAAAAGATTGTTTAGGTATTCTATTTACAAAGAATCTGTGTGATTTTGAGTATAAAAAATTGAGTCTAATAAATCATCAAAAAATATTATATATATTCTAAAAATAAATTACATCATATAGATGATAGGAGAAAAGGCAATGAAAATTAGAGAAGGCTATATGCCGTTTAAGAATCATAAGACATATTATAGAATTGTTGGAGAAAACAAAGGTAATAAGAAGCCATTGGTATTACTTCATGGGGGACCAGGTTCTACACATAACTACTTTGAAGTATTTGATAAGATCGCAGATTTAGATGATCGTATGCTTATCATGTATGACCAAATAGGGTGTGGTAACTCTTATATGGAAGGTGATGAAAAGTACTTTAATGCTGATACTTGGATTAAAGAACTTATTGCTCTTAGAGATCATTTAGGATTAGATGAGATTCATCTATTGGGTCAATCTTGGGGAGGTATGCAGGCTATTTGGTATGCTCTTGAATATCAACCGAAGGGTATCTCTTCGTACATCTTTTCTTCTACATTATCTTCTGCTAAACAATGGGAAGAAGAACAACATCGTCGTATATCTTATATGACAAAAGAACACCAAAGTGCATTAAAGATAGCTTTAGAAACAGGCAATTATGATGATCCTGCCTACTTAGAAGCTTTAGATGTCTTTATGGTGAATCATTGTGGACCAACAATTACTGAAGATTCACCTGAATGTTTAACACGTAAGAAAGTAGCAGGTAGAAAGTCCTATGTAGTAGGATGGGGACCTAATGAGTTTACACCTACAGGTACACTTAGTGGTTATGAGTTTACAGACCGTCTTCATGAAATAAAAGAACCTTGTTTGATTACAAATGGTCAAAGAGACTTATGTTCTCCTTTAATTGCAAAAACAATGTATGACAATATATCTAATGCTGAATGGGAACTCTTTCAGTTCAGTAGACATATGCCTTTTGTAGAAGAAAACGATAAGTACATTCGTGTATTAATAGAGTGGTTGAATAAGAACGATTAGGATGTTTTGTTTACATATTAAAACTTATGAATGTTGTAATTACAGGTAAATACTGTCTAGCAAAAGTCTTGTATACTGTTTGGTAGGCAGATAGTAATACTTCAAATGTTAATTGTAGTTAATTTTGATGTTCGGTTAATGTATATATAGTGTAAGCACTAATGAACTAGAGCAGAATTCTATATTTGTTTTTGAAAAAACAATAACAGGAGTAAAAAGAGAAGTTTATATTTGAGTTATTACTTAGTATATAGCCTGAAATTTGTAATGAAGTGAGATGTTATAACAAATATTTTTTTGCATAAGGAGGAAGAATGTATTTAATTAGACCTGATGAGATAATCCTTTATTCTTAGATAGTTGATAAGGATTGGAAACGATTTATTGATTACACTAGATAATAGGTTCAAATGTTTTGAAATAAAGAGAGGAATTGAAGCTGATGCTTTGAATAAAGATGCTATTTGCTTATGATTAGAAGAAATTATGGTTCATAATGCGATAGTTATTAATTCTAATTGTCATAGAATGCTTCATTTTGGATAATTTGATAATGTAAAAAAATAATTAAATTAGAAGTATTCAGTGGAAAATTATATTAAAAGTAGAGACTAAAAGGAGAAAGAATGGGTTTAAAATACGTAAATACTACAAGAATTCTATCATCTGAGGAATACATAAGATATGATTCCTATATGTTTAGAAATCAACACGATGGAATCATAAAAAGAGTTGAAGAGATAACAGATAGTATAAATGGTAACGAACACACGGTTAGAAGTCAAAGAAATAAGGCTAATAATACTATTAGTATAGTTGGTGAAAGAGGCTCTGGGAAAAGTTCCTTAATGGGAACTGTTGCAAATAATATCTATGATGCTGGTTATTTTGTATTGAATCCAATAGATCCTAGTATTTTCAATGACTCATTAAGTGTATTAGAGATTTTTCTAAGCAATATTGTGGACGAGTTACAAAAGGTAAATGATGAAGTATATAGAAAGAGTAAAAGTAGCCTTTATTTAAAGGTTAAAAAGATGATGAGTACTTTATCTACTCTTAGGTTGAGTAAGGAAAAACTTGCCTTAATTACTGAAGATACTGAGTTTCTATTTAATATTAACGATAGAGTGAATTACAATGAACTCATGTCAGAACTGATTGATGACTTTAAAAAGTTTATTGAGGTTACAAGTAATAAATCCTGTAAAGGGATTGTCATATGTGTAGATGATTTGGATATGGTAGAAAACGGTAGTGCATATCAAATGCTGGAAAATATAAGGAATTACCTATCAGATCATGTAATTACAATAATTGCATATAGAGAAAAGCAGCTTCTAGATATAGTAATTGATGAAAGAATAAGAGTTAATAAAGATTTGTTAGATAATAATATTATCGCTATTTCTGAAATTAGATCTCAATCAGCAAAGTACCTTGAGAAAATCATACCTTTGAACAATAGATTTCATCTGGATGTAAGTGGCAAACTACTAAATCAGGATATCAAATCATTTCTAAAAAACATTTTAGATGAAAGTGAGCTAACAAATTTTGATGAGGAATACCTAGCTAAATACGGAATTCAAGAGAATGTTACTGTATATAAATGGCTGTGTTCTGCTATTTATCAAAAATCTAGAATAAAGATTGACCCTATTGATAATCTAGAATTCAATGAGCTGATTTTACCTCAGAATCTTAGAGGAATATTGCAAATGGTTCAATGGGTACATGATGAACTAAGTGATATTGAAGAAATAAGTGCTGAAAACATTGATGAGATTTCAATGAAGCTGGATCAGAATTTAAAGTCTTTTAGGAATTATATTTTATCTTATGCAGCGAAAATACTTGATTATAACGATAATGTTTTCATCAATTCTTTTAATGAAACAATTCCCTCAAATAAGAATCACATTATTTATACTGAATTGTCTAATCGTATTATAACAAGTTATGGGAAGAATGATAGGAACTCCTCAAATATTAAAGTAGATATTTTTGATAATATTTTGGATATGAATTATGTTAAACCTTTCAATGTAACACTGCAAGATGTTCACGAGTTAATGGAAGAATACAAGCTTATACTTAATGGAAACACTGAAAAAAGGTATTTTATTTATCTAATCAAATTACTATATTCAATGGATATATTATCATCCTTATTGAATGGTAGTTCTGATGAGTTTACATCATATCTATCAATGATAAATTCTAGAATTTTTGATGAAAATTTAATAAGATTTCCTAAATTTACATGGACATTAAAATATGATGGAAGTTCTGAAATGAAGCATTTTTTCTCGAAATTTGGATATAAAAGTAGAGCGATAAATAGTGATAATTCAAAGATTGCACTTAAAACAATAAATAACAAGTCTTATCAAAGCTATCAATATGCATTTAGGTATTATCCTCAGTATACAACAAACTATAATGGCAGAAAAGATACCAATAATCCCTTTAGTGATGAAACAGGAGATTCTTTAATTAAGGGTAATACATACAATTACAATCCTTTTTCTTTGTTTACAAAAAAAGGTTATTTGATAGAGAGTTCTAGAAATGATTTCATAGGATGTTATCTTTTTTATTCATTGTTTGATTTAGATATATTTAATCAGATATCCTTTAACAGAAGGAGTGAAAACAATCCTCTTAGGTATGTGTTGTCAAAAATTAACAGATTGTTTGTCTATGAACTTCAAGATAGAGAAAAAAATTTAGCAGAACGTTTATCAATAAATCCCTTTTACGATAATACTATTGATAAGTTATATAAAGCTAATGCTTTTGATACTTCCGAAATAGTAAAGGTTAATGAACTTGTAACAAATAATAATTATAGATTTAATCACGAAACAATAATAAACACCTTAAATAGACTTAAAAATGGCGAGAAGATATACAAGAATGAGTTTAGAAATATATTGAAAGAAACACTATTAAACTATAGAAATGCGCTGGAAAAGAAAAGTCAGACACTTATTGAATCTATGTTAGAAAGGTTAGAGGTAAAGAATCAGGGGGTAAGGAACCAAGATATAATGGAACTTGTATCTATCTATGATTCTTTAGCAAAGATTTAATTATGGAATATTTAGTTGATTTTTTAGAATATATCTATAGAGATTTAAGCTTAGAAGAACTACACAATGACATTAGAGAATATGATAGCATCAATGGTGATGATTATCTAAGTAAAAATTTGTCTAGATTTGTAATAGAAACAGATAGATATAAGGATTATTTTGTAGATGGTTTTATCCATAAATATCCTAGCAATTACACAGTTGATGAGGTAAATCACTTATTTGATATCACTATTGAGGAGATTCAAGAGTTTAGATTTAACTCACCTTACTCAATTTCATCTAGATTGAATGCATTAGATCTAATAACATTTACATCTGTTAATCTAACTAATGTTGTTTCAAATGAATTTTTAGTTGATTTTGAGAGATTACTAGTATGGAATGAACTATTGAATACTATTGATTTTAATGTCGCAACAGCCTCAGCGCTTGCATACAACAACCTTGACTCATCACATTGCTCTTATATACCTAAACATGATTTTGAGGAACTTTCCACTTTAATATCCAGAGGTGTAGGAGAAACGCACATGCATTTTAATGCATCAGGATATTCAACAGACATTAACTGGCAGTTGTTTAATGAAAAAACAATAAAAGCAGCAAAAAATAAAAAATTTGAAGAAATGATTGATTTTTTTGAGTACAAACGAAAGCCGCTTCAGTTTGTTGAGAATAGTAGGAGTACAGCATATAAGCTGATAAAATTTATTAGATACTACTTATATGACAGAGTTAGGTCTTCCGATTTTTTTTACTTACTTAATATAACATTAGATAGTAAAAAAATAAGAGTTTTAGATGAATCAATGCTTCTTTCTGTATTGAAAGCTTTGGATGATGGAGATTACTCTTGCTATGAGTTGAAAGAAGAAGCAATCTTAGGATGCATTGAAGAGGACAAGGATTCTTTTCAACAAGGAGCATACAATTATGTATTAACAGAAAGAAATTTTTTAGTTGGAGTATTTTCATTGTATTATGCTGATGAGTTAACTCCAGTAGAAAGATTAGTTTTTAATGCTTATATTGTTGGAGTTAGTATTTTTAAGTTTTCATTTATCCAAGATAACAAAGGGATGGGATTCTCAAAATTTAAGGAATACGAAAAACGTAAAAATTTTTACTTTGAGAATCCTGATTATAAAATTTTAACCCAAAGCGTATTTGACAAGTATTATAGAGAGGAATCAGTTAAACTTATAGAGATTAGAGTTATACCAAAAGACAGAAAATCACTAAGGAGATTGATAAGGGAATTATGTAATGCTAATGATTCTGTTTATGGTTATCACAGCCAATATAAGCCACAACTAGAAAAAATAAAAATAGCTTTAATCCTTCATTATATAAAAGAATCTGAATCTATCGATTTACATGGCAATAACCATAGAAAACAGGATTTTATAGAATTGACCGAAGGTGTTGCAGATAAGATTACAGACTTTTTTGATAAAGAGATTGACACCTTAGAAAACTTAAAGAATAAAAATGATGCTTCAGCATATTATGGATTTGAGGATGGATTATACTTAGAAGAGATTGTTGGTGTCGATTCTGCCAACTATGAAATGAATTGTAGGCCAGAAACTCTAGCTGTAATATTTAGAAAACATATGTATGAAGAATCAACTAAATCCAATTTAAGCATCACATTTCATGTAGGTGAGGAATTTATGACTTTGTCGAATGGTTTAAGAGCAATAGATGAATATTTAGAGTTCTTTGAGTTAAATGATAATAGCAGAATAGGTCATGCTATCGCATTAGGGATTAATGTAAGAAAGTACTTCAGTACGAAAAAGAACATGTTGATATCATCTTTACAAGATTATATTGATGATCTAGCTTGGATGTATTTGATTTTGAAAGAGCACCATAGTACAGAGGTTGGACTTATAGATTATTTGACTGATAAGTTGATTACTAATTTAAGTCTATTGCTTTCTAAAGATGTGGATAATAGCTATATAGATAAGTATTCACAAAGCCTGAAGTTGAGAGGAGATGATCCAAAGGTGTATTTAGATAATGATTTTTCAGCAATTGAAAGTGAAAAATATGACGAAGTAGCTAAAAGTTTAGCATATAAGATTAATAGTCACAATTCATCTCATTACAATGCTTTTAAAGATAATGAAGTCAGATCAATTTATTTTGACTATCATTATAATAATACTCAAAAAAAAAGTGGTGAGAAAAAAATTACACATCGTGTTGACGAAAGGTTTGTTAGTTGTGTTGAGTTATGTCAAGTTTGGCTAAAAATGAAAGTTCTTAATTTGGGTTTGACTATAGAAGTTAACCCTTCATCTAATAGAAAAATATCATATGCAGAAAGTTTTAGTGATATACAATTATTGGGATTGAATGACAACTTGTTAACTCATCCAAATTTTATAATTTCAGGTAACAATATTAGAGTAACATTAAATACAGATGACAGTGCTGTATTCCAAACAAGCTTATATAACGAGTACTCTTTAATTGCTGCTTCATTAGTTAGAGATGGATATGATAGAGCTTCTGTACTCAATTATCTTGATGAAATTCGTGAGAATTCACACAATACAACCTTTATTGATTAAACATTAAAACTTATGAGTTGTGTAATCTTAATAGAATACTATTAAGCAAATATAGTCTAAAACCCGGTTTTTAAGCCATTTATAGAGTTGTACTTGTAAATATTTATGAAGATTGTTATCTGTTTATAGTATACAGAATTATTTCGTACACCCACTTTATGGAAAGTGTCTGTGAAACGTGTGCCAGATAATAAGGGAGGAGCTAAGCAAAACTATGTTTACAAATCTATCAAAATTTTTAATCACTCAAATAAGATTGTAAGTTCAGATTATACTAGTTCATTTGAAAGAGCTGTAGTGAATCCACTTACAGTCAATGAAGTGGAGGTAGATATTATAGATGACCTAAGCTTTTTGTGGATTTTGACAAGAAAGAGGTAAGTAATCAAAATGTAAGAATACATAGGGTTGATGAAAGAAGAATTGGTAATAGAACTAGAGATAGTACTGAAACTAAAAAGAAGTATATTAGAAATTTAGAAGATGAACTTGGAATCATAGAAAGAATTACTATAGGTACTAAATAATTTATTGTGAGTTAATAATACGAAATGATTCTTTTTCACTTTATTTAGTGAATTACAAGGTTATTTTGTAGCTATATAGATCTACTTTGTCCTATTTATAAGAGTGAAATTATACCTGATGTTATGCATATAATATGATTTATGTCGCTTATAATATGTTGTATAATAAATAAGCACGAGCAAATTTAGGATGTTAAAATCATAGTGGTATATTACAATAACTGTTTTCTGTATTTTAAAGTGAAAATTTAAGTTAATGGGAATATCATTAATATGTTTATTATGAGGTGAAAAATGAAAGTTATAGATTTCTTTTGTGGTGGCGGAGGATTTTCAGAAGGGTTTAGAGAAGCTGGATTTGATGTGATATTTGCAGTTGATATGTGGAGCGAAGCTGTATTTTCACACCATGCAAATCATTCAAATGCTACGACTATAATTGATGATGTAGAAAGAATATCAAAACTTCCTTATGAGGAGTTTGAGGAATTAGTACCGGATTCTGAAGTTATAATTGGATCGCCGCCTTGTGTAGCGTTTTCTAATTCGAATAAGTCTGGGAAGGCTGACAAATCTTTAGGAATAAGGTTGATTGAATCATATCTGCGTATTGTATATAGGAAGAAGTATAAGAAGAATAGTGTATTAAAATATTGGGTTATGGAAAATGTTCCTAATGTCGAGGTGTTTATCAAAGAGCAATATTCAGGAAGTGATTTAGAAATCAACACCATCTACAATGTAGATAGTGATAAAATCCTGAGGGTCAAAAATAAATCATCAACGGTCTATAATGCAAAATATTATGGAGTTCCATCTAATCGAAAGAGATACTTTTGTGGAGAGTTCCCTGCACCCTTACAAACCAAATCAGACGAGAGTATTGTTCCGTTAGGAGTGGTTTTGGACAGTCTTGGAAAACCTGCAAAGGATAAAAAAGAAACTAAAGATGTTGTAGTGAGAGATTTGTTTAGAAATTTAAAAATGAAAAGTTCTGAAGTTACTGATCATCATTATTATCATCACATACCAGAGTTTATTTGGCAGAAAGCAAAACGAGCTAAACTTGACAAAGGTTATATGGGTAAAATGTCTTTTCCCGAAAACCTAAATAAACCAGCAAGAACTGTAATGGCAACAATGTCTTTAGCTAGTAGAGAATCAATGATTTTTGGAGATGGTAAGAAGTTCCGTGCACCTACAATAAGAGAGGTTGCGACTTTAATGAGTTTTCCATTAGATTATAGGTTTTATGGCAAAAGCATAGAGAGTAAGTATAGAATGGTTGGTAATTCTGTTCCTCCAATGATGTCATATGCAATTGCAAAAAGAATAATGGAAACAGAAAACTATGAGATTCAGGAATATCGACCTATTAACTTTGATAGTAAAATAGATTTTCTTAACTTAAATTTTACCAAAGTAAAAGAGAAAGTTGAGAAGGACAAATCGCCTAGGGCTAAGTTTAAGTATCATTTGCCTTATTACAAAAAAAAATCATATAGAGTTGAGTTATCTAATTATTCATCAGATTTTAAGGCAAATGAATTCGTTTGGGATGCCAAAATCCATAAGAGTCAGGGACAAACTGCTAGAGTCTTTGAACCAGAGGTCAACAAACTGATTGATTATATGTGTAGTTCAGAAGTTGATAGAATTAATCAATTTATAGAAACGTACTATAGAAATAGTATGATGGGTTTAAATGGAAATTTGTTACAGAAGAAATATTGTACCTCTCGTCTAGGAAGCGATGATTTTACTCCAGACAGATTATTACTAAATGTTAGAGATTTTATTTTGGAGTTTAGTCATAATGAACTGTTGGAAGTTGAAATTAACCAGAATGAACTTAAAGTACCAAAGGGAATAATTATTGGATATATAATTTTAAGAGAACTAATTAATAGGATAGGAGGAGAAGGTGAACGAGATACTGCGAGTTGATAAACTAAAAGAGATTAAAAATGGAAAAGCTGAAAGATCAGGGATTCCTCTAGTACTTGAAGGTCAAACAATCTTCTGTGAGGTCTACAAAATTCCATTGGAATATCTAGTTTATAACAAATATAATGGACGTATTGGTACAAGAGTTAAATCATATGAGAAGCAACATGGTTTTCTGAATCCTGAAAATAAAAAGGATAAAGGTCAAATAGAAACGTTCTTGTTTGATTCTAATAAAGGGAGAAATAAGACTACACTAAACGACTTAAAGAAATATAGACAACTTAAACATGGAATAGTAACTAGTACAGGTAAGATAATTGATGGAAATAGAAGAGCTATGCTACTAAATAGACTCTATTCTGATCGTGAAAATTATAATGCAAAAGGCGAAGACGTAAGTTGGAGCAAATATTTTATTGCTATTATACTTGATGATTCAATTAGTGATGACGAAAAAAAAATTCAGGAATTGGAGACTTTGGTGCAAATAGGCGAAGATTCAAAAGTTGATTATAACTCAATTGAGAAGTATTTGAAATGTAAAGAGTTAAGTCAATTTGCAGAAATTGAAGATATAGCACGTTGGATGAATACGCCTCCAGCTGATATTGCTAAACGTTTGTCTACTATGGAATTGATGGATGACTATTTAGTTTCAAATGGTTATGATGGTATTTATACATCCTTAGACAAAAAAGAAGATCCATTTCTATTTCTTAATGACAGCCTAGCTGCGTTTAGTAAGGGATCGAGCTATGTTAATTGGGATTATGATACTGAGTTTGATGTACATACACTAAAGGAGATATCATTCGACTATATTCGTGCTGGTTATGAAGGCAAGGAGTTTAGACAAATAGCCAAGAGAAGTAAAAAGAACGGTTTTTTCTGTAATGAATCCATATGGAATAACTTTTTGAAGAGACATGAAGAGAAGAAAACTTTGATTTTTAGTAATGCACCAGAAAAAAGTGTAGATGAAATGATTAATGAATTGCCAAATGCTGAGTTGACTGATGTTTTTAAGAAAAGAGATGAAGTCTATGAAAGTAAATTTATAGGTGCTCTTAAGGAAAATGTTGGCCGAAGCCAATTTGAGTTAGATAATATTAATGAGGCAAATGAATTTCTCAAACTTCTAGAAAAAGCTAACAAAGCAATAGATTCAATCAATAGAAATAATGATGATTATTATTGTAGTGAAGAAGCTTTAAATTTAATTAAAGAGATTAGTAGAAAACTATGGGACGATAAAAAAGCTTTTGAACAGAAAACAAAGGATGATTAATTTGAATACTTATTTAATAGACATAATTGAAGATAAGTTTATGATATCAGGAAACATTGAGAGTTTAAAAGAAAATAGATTAGTTTTTTCATACTTGCAAAAGCAATTGAAGGCTACGATTACAAGTGATAGCATAATAATTAGTTTTAAGAATAAGAGAGAAGATTTATTAAGAATAAAAAAAATATTTAGTAGATTCAATTTAGACTTAGAAGATGCTGATTCTGTTGATGATGAAATGTTTCTTATCAAAGAAGAAGAAGAAAAATTCAAATTGTTTTCCGAAATGGCAAGAGACATTAGGAATAATGATTGTGAAAAATCTGACTTTGAGGACTTTACAAATGTACTAACTAGAGAACTCCCTGAAAGAATGTTATATCCTTTACAACTTTTATCTTCATATCACATGGCCTTCTCACAAAATTCTTGTAATTTTTCAGTTCCTGGTGCTGGAAAGACTTCAATTGTATACGGTGCCTATTCATACATGAAATCAAGACCATATGATGATCGTAAACGTGTTAACAAGATTCTTGTTATTGGGCCTCTAAGTTCATTTGCACCTTGGGAGAATGAATATGTGGAATGCTTTGGTGCTGCTATTAAATCGCAAAGAATTTCAAGTGGCTCAGGAGTTGATAAGAAATACTTCTTCAATACAGACACACAAAATGAATTAGTATTAATCTCTTATCAAGGGATTCTTAATTGTTATGATGATATTATAAATTATTTGAAGCACAATCGTACTTTAATTGTTTTAGACGAGGCACACAAAATAAAAAAAATAGATAATGCTTCAATTTCAGAAGCAATATTGAAAATTGCTCCTTATGCTAAAGCTAGAATTATACTAACTGGGACACCTTTGCCTAATGGTTATGAGGATTTGTACAATATCTTCAAGTTTATATGGCCTTTTAAGAATGTAGTAGGAATGCATCCGTATCAGTTGAAGGAACTAACAAAGAATCCTGTGAAAAATACTATTGAGTCATTAATTGATAGAATAGAACCATACTTTATCAGGATTAGAAAATCGGACTTAGATAACATTCCAATCCCTATTGAAGTAAAACCTATACTTGTTGAAATGGATGATGTGCAAAATGAAATATACAATCTTTTGGAATATAAAGTTGTGGAAGAGTATTTGGAACAGGGTGAGGGGGTATTAACTGACCTTAAAAAAGCTAAATTAATAAGACTTATGCAGGTGGCGACGAATCTTAACTTATTGAAGAAACCGATCGAAGATAGAATTTATGATTCTTTTGAAAATATGTTAGATGAAAAAATTATGAAATCTATAAAAGATTATTCATACATACCTAAGAAGTTCATATGTGTTAAAAATCTATGTAATGAAATTATTTCGAATGATGGCAAAGTAATCATTTGGTGTACTTTTATTGAAAATATTAAGCAATTATCAGAATATCTGTCGATAAATAATATCTCAAATAAAGTTTTGTTTGGTGAAGTACCAACGAGCTCTTCTACAGAAGTGATTTTTGATTCTAGAGAATCTATAATTAAGGAGTTTCACGAAGATGAGAGTTTAAAAGTCTTAATAGCTAATCCTCATGCTGTTGGTGAATCGATATCGTTACATAAAGTTTGTCATAATGCGATTTATATGGAAAAAAGTTTCAATGCAACTCATTTTTTACAATCTAGGGATCGTATCCATCGATATGGATTGAGTAAAGATGATATTATTAAGTACTATTATTTACTTAGTAAAGACACAATAGATGAAGTTATACATCAAAGATTGTTCGTAAAGAAGGAAAGAATGGAAGCAATTATTGAAAACAGTGACATTCCTTTGTTTGACAATATGTCTGATGAGTTCGGAAGAGAAGACTTAAGAAGTTTGGTGAAAGCATATGTTAGAAGAAATAAGAAATAAAAAAAGTGTTAGATATTTTATTGATATCTGGAGTATATATCGTGTTATTAATGAAATGAAAAGCATTGACTATAATCATCTAGTAAGTTATTTAAGATTAAAAATTGATAGAGATACATGTATTGATACTGTTATATTTATATTAACTCAAACTTCGATAGCTATAGTTGAGGAAAGCACATTATGTTGTAATATACATGATTTATCAATCGATCAACTCAAGAATAAAATAAACACTAAAATACTTGAAAAACTAACAACGGATGAGGATATTGAGTCATATGTTAAGAATGGAATTAAATATGATGTCGATAAATCTATGTATTATATGAAATTTGTAGATATTGCATTTAGATTCAGTTTTTTGCGGGATTTGTTTATTGAGACGGGATTGTATAATGAATCTAATGGCAAATTATTCATATCAAATCAATATATTGAATATTTTAAACCAAGAAGTCATACGACACTAGAGGAATTTTTAGAGATTAAAAAGAACCAATCATTAATAGGTGAACTTGGAGAAAATTATGTTCTTGAGTTTGAAAAAAAGCGACTTAAAAATCACAGTAAAATATCAGATATAAAAAGAATCTCAGAATATGATGTAGGTGCAGGATATGATATTGTCTCTTTCATGGAGATGTCATCTGAGAAGCCAAACCGCTATATTGAGGTTAAGGCACACTCAGGGAGTAATAGATTTTATTGGAGTAAAAATGAAATTAATGTTTCTAAACAGTTAACAAATGAATATTTTGTTTACTTAGTAGACATTAGGAAAATAGACGATAATAGTTATGCTCCGATAATGATTCAGAATCCCCATCATGTTATATTTGAATCTGATGAATGGATTATTGAAACAGAAACTATTTCTGTAACAAAACTGTAAACTAGAAAAGGAGAAATGGTAAAATTATGCCATTAAGTAAATATGGATATTATATTAAATGAATTTAATAGTCAAGGTATGTTAAATAATGGTGATATTATAGTACTTCGCAGTTTCCTAGAGGAATTAGAGGAAGATGCAATTGTTTCAAATTATGAGGAGAGTAAATTTGTAAGTATTGCCAGCGTATTGAAGAAGAATATTATTAATCAGTTAGTAAAGAAGAATTGGAAACAGACTAAGTATATATTTAAAGATAATAAATATATGAATTCAAGATGGACTAATCAATTGTCATATAATGGTATTGTTATGAACTTTTGTTTTGATCATCATTACTCAATATGTTGGAACCTAGTACGAGGAGAGTTAGATACTCGTCCAAATTACATAGAAAAAAATGGGTATTCAGAGATTCAGATTTTGGTAACTGCGACTAAAAAATTTCAAAAATCCTATGGATTTGATCCTTCAATTGGTACATATGAAGATTATGTAGAGTTCATGAAGCCGTTACAAACGATATTGCATGCACCTGTCATTCTGATCGGCCTAAATTCGTTTAATACTTTTAAAATTCAAAAGATTAGAATCGATGGGAAAAATAAAGGAAAAATCATACGGATGAGTAGTTAGCAAGTGAAATAAGGCAATTTGCATCGATATTAAAAGGTTTTTTTTTAAGAGCCTGGGAGAAGAAATGACTGCAATGGCTTATTATTGTCTACAGAGAATTGATGGGTGACGACAGTGAATAACAGAAAATAAGTAAATGATGTGAAATTAGAGGCCATATACTTGTCAATGAAGGATTAATTGAATATCTTCAAAGGCGAATCTCATCATCGAAAGATTATATTTATCTAGTATAAAAGTATATTGATGACTCTAATATTGAGACGCTCATTTTGATAATCTTAGATTTAAATCAGCAACCAACAGCTATTTTAAACTGTTAGTGTTCATTCTCTTAATGTTGCTATATTTCATCCTAGGTCTGAAGTTTTCAATTTGGCAATCCTATCGAAATTAGCTTATATAATCGTTACGAATAATCATCCATCGTTAAGAGAGTTCTAAACTAAGTAGAGTGGATAAGGATATTTCTAATAGATTATGCGATTTTGGAGCTAATGTATTTTATGGAAATTGAACTTGTTTATTTTCTATGATAAATGTATTAGTAGCAGAGTTTAAAAAACAATGTAAGAATTTCAAAGAGATTTTTATGGTTGTCTCAAATATGCTTTATAATGGATATGAAATGATTTGAAAGTAGGTAGATATGCAGTTAAATACTGATATAAAAGAGGCTTGGTGGCTTGAGCAGATGTTAGATAGAGCTAATATGGCTACCAGTTATAAAGCATATTGGATGATGAGTATTATTGATATTATTACAGAAGAAGAACGATCGGAGATTAGTTTTGATGAAGTGGTTAATCGAATGATTAAACACGCATGGTATCCTGTTGTAACTTATAAGTTATCATTTGGTGTACAAGATAGATTATCTCATTTAGTCAATTACTTGTACCTAAAGTATCCAAGGATGAGTGAAATTAAAAGTCATGAACTGTTGGATTTCTTATCGAGTGATCAATTATCTTCTGATAAGTACTTTCTTAAGAAGAGAAAAGAGCTACATCAGATGGTTCCGTATAGATTGTTATCACCGTTCTTTAAAACTCAGACTAAGGGTTTGAAAGATCAGAAAAAGAATCAACTTATTGTCGACCTTGCCCAAGAAGATTATATAAGTATGTATACTATTGATCAGGAATATAAGACTATTCATATACGTAGAAATTGGATGGATTATATTATTGATAATCAGGCTCTTGTAAAAGGGTGGATCAAGTATAAATTAGCCTTGTATCTTCAGGCTAGAAATCCAAATGTCCCTAATATAATGAGTAAGTTAGAAGTGCCTGGTTCTCGTAACTTAGGGGATGCTAAGAAGTTTTGGCGTCATGTGACAGAAAGAACAGCTGTTAAAGATATTTACACAGGCTTGGACTTGGATAGTCAGAATTTCTCTGACTATGGATCATTGAGCATTGATCATTTTATTCCATGGTCTTATGTTACACATGATGAGTTTTGGAATCTATGTCCTACATTTAAAAATGTAAACAGTTCTAAGAGTGATGGATTGCCTGATTTGGATAGATATATGTCTGGGTTTTGTGACATACACTATTTAGCAATTAATGAACTAAAAGAGCTGGGGAACAATAAGATATTGGAAGATTACTATACATTGGGTCACGATGAAATGATGACCTTATTATCTGGTGATGATGTTGTAAGTAAAGAAGTTGTAACTTCTGTTCTTTCTCAATCTATAAAACCCATTCATCAAATAGCTTTGAATCAGGGATTTGGTATTTGGTCGAATTATAATCTGTAATTGATGCTGTCTTGTGATTGGTGTTCTTTGTTTATGATATATAGCAAGATGATGTTGAAAGAAGAGTATGAAAAATATATAATAAGGTGTGTTGAGGATTCTAAAACTCCAATTGGGGGTTTAGAATCCTTTTGTACGTTAAATAGGAGTTCCTATTATTTGCATTTTATATGTTATTATTGTCAAAGCTATCTTGGTGATGTTTAAGTGTGATGAATTGGTTTTCTAGGTTTATATCTTAATGTGACTTGCTGTATCTTGATATGTGTAGCAAGATTAACCATATAATATGTAGATGTTTAGAGTTCTTTTATAGATAGAACTGTGGTTATAGCACCTCTGGGGTGTATGAACTGATATTTGTGGTGAATGTTTTTTTATATAAATCAATAGCAAGATTTCTAAAGTCATCAGCAAGTATTATTAATGTAATGAGGGAATATTCAGTTTATAATGAATATGAAGTTGATTTAAAAGAAATAAATAAGCTATTTATAAGTATAGAAAACCATAATTGTCTGTTCCGAATTTTTAACATGAAATTATCTGGTATTCCGAAAATGTGACGAAGTTACTTATGGAATAGATTATAATGTTCATAGACATAAGATATTAAGGGTAAATGTTTCGAGTTTGTATATAAGGAGGAGTACCGTGCAAAATGTGTTACAGTTTGACAAGATAACAAAGTATTTTCCTGGTGTAAAAGCTCTTGATAATATTAGCTTTGAAGTTAAAAGTGGTGAAGTACTAGCATTTTTAGGGGAGAATGGCGCTGGAAAGTCCACCTTACTGAAAATACTGAATGGAGACTATCAACCAACCAGTGGAAAGTATCTACTCAATGGTGATGTTATTCATTTTAACAATCCTAGTGAAGCAATAGACTTTGGAATAAGCGTAATATATCAAGAAAGACAAGTGTTGGCAGATCTCAGTGTTGCTGAGAATATTTTCTTAGGAAGATTACCGATTGGTAAAAATGGTTTAATAAATAATAAGAAGATGTTTGCTGATGCACAGGAAATAATAGATGAGTTTGGTTTGCCGATAGATGCAACTGAGAAAGTTGCAAATATAAGTATAGCACATCAGCAAATGGTAGAAATTATGAAGGCTTATAGTAGGGATTTAAAAGTAATCGCTTTTGATGAACCCACTGCCAGTCTTTGTGATAGTGACATAGAAGTCTTGTTTAAGACAATAGACAAGTTAAAGAAAGCCAATAAGATCATCATCTATGTAACACATAGAATGAAAGAGATGGAAATATTAGCTGATAAGATTGTTGTCTTTAAAGATGGTGAAGTTGTTAAACTGGTTAAAAAAGATGAAGTCGATCAAAAACAACTGATTCAGATGATGGTTGGTAGAGATCTTGGTGATATATTTGATGAGAATCACAGTGG
>PPCM01000427.1_pt1 | contig 40644 bp, 38 predicted proteins | sample 1555541 | NCBI WGS metagenome assembly PPCM01 (sample SAMN05284479, study PRJNA326546) | Marine sediment metagenome, whole genome shotgun sequencing project. | isolation source: marine sediment | place: Germany: Wadden Sea | collected 2012-09-05
TGGGGTCCATTTCGGATAAGGATACAATGCAGCCTTGTTCCGATCTGCTGACCAAGCTCGGTATTCCCCACGTGTTCACTGTTTCTTCTGCCCACCGCACCCCCGAAAGGACTGCGAAACTGGTTAAAGAATTGGAAGACAACGGTTGTGAAATCTTTATCTGTGCCGCTGGCCTTGCCGCGCACCTTGCCGGGGCAGTGGCAGCAAAGACTATCCGCCCTGTTCTGGGTGTACCCATTTGCGGTTCCGCCCTCGGTGGTATGGATGCTCTGCTGGCAACTGTGCAGATGCCTCCGGGGTTCCCCGTAGGAACTGTTGCCCTCGATAAAGTAGGCGCAAAGAACTCCGCGTGGATGGCCGCACAGATTCTGGCTCTGCATGACGAAAGTCTGGCCGGAAAGATCAGGGAAGCCCGTCAGGGATTCATTGATTCCGTTGAAAAAGCAGCGGCAGAGCTTGAAGGCTAATTGCCGGAATGTAAATTGACTTAAAAGGCCGTGTCCGATTTATTCGGGCACGGCCTGTTTTTTTAAAGGAGTGATAGCAGTGTCTGTTGAATTCTGGGGAGTCTATGTGCTGACTGTTTTTCTGGCATCCATTATCCCGGGGCCGAGTATGATTCTGGCCTTGACACATGGAATCAAGTACGGGGCCAGGCGCGCTGTTGCTACCGCTTTAGGTAATTGTACCGCATCATTTTTACAGGCAGTGGTTTCAATTGCCGGGCTGGGAGCTCTCTTGGCTGCTTCTGAGACTGCTTTCTTGCTGGTTAAATATGCCGGGGCGGCTTATCTTTTCTGGCTTGGGATCGGGGTGTTTATGTCCGGTGATTTCACCCTTGATGAAGAGCGCGCTGATGTAAAGAAAAAGATTTCCACCCGTAAGCTGTACACTCAAGGGTTCTGGGTTGCGGCAGGAAATCCCAAGGCGATTGTGTTTTTCAGCGCTTTGTTTCCACAGTTTATCAACAACGGACAGGCTTCCATACAGCACTTTGCCATGCTTTTGGGGCTGCTTAGCGTAATCGCTTTCGGGTGTATGATGATTTATGCCTGCGGAGGTGAAAAGCTGAAGGAAATAATAAAGGGCACAGCTGTTTGCAGCTATATCAATAAAGTTCTGGGAACTGCTTTTGTGGGACTGGGGGTAAGTCTGGCCTGCTCGCGTAGGTAGGAGTACTTAGCCCAGCATCGTTCGCACGGTGGTCAGAAAGTCATTTTGTGAGAACGGTTTGACCAGCGCTTCTTTTGCGCCAAGAGCTTTGGCCTGCTTCAAATATTCAAGTCCTGTGAATTCCCCGCCGCCGGAGATCACAAGAATTTTACTTTCGTTCTGTTTCTGCTTGATTTCCAGGATGGTTTGTATGCCGTCCATGTTGGGCATAAAAATATCGATGATGACAAGATCTATTGAATTTTCACCAAACAAAGCCAAGCCCTGCTCTCCGTCTGTAGCGGTGAGGGTAGTTACCTCTTCATTTCTGAGGTAATGCTCAAGTAGTTTGAGCATCTTAGGGTCGTCATCGACAATCAGGATTGTTTTCATAAATATGAATGTGTGTGGTTAGAAAAAGTTTTATGCTCTCTAACGCGTGACGGTTAAAATGAAAAGATGCACTACTCTTAGCTGTGTAATAATTTCATATTTGGGTTAACCATAAATTCTGTTGATTCAGGTAAAAATTTAACAGCATCAGCAACGATTTTTTCAAGGTCAGGCAGAATTTCTTTTGCTTGTGTAATATCCTTGTTGGCGGTTGTTTTTTCCATGGTTAAGCTTATTGCTTGGGCTTTACTTGCTCCTACTGCTGCGCATTCACTTTTTAATGTGTGTGCATGGGTCGAAGCTTCTTGAAATTCCCCCAGTTCGAGGCATTTTTTTATCTCGGCAAGATGCTTGGGTGCTTCTTCTTTGAAAATGGCAATGGCTTCATCTAACAATTCGTAATCCTGTGCGAATCTTCCCAGCGCACTTTTCAGTTCGAAGTTTTCGGATAGGTATTTTCGGTTCATCTAATTCTCCCTGTTCTGAACTGGTCAGGTGTATCCCTTTGGCGGCTATTTATATAATATATTAAGCTGCTGGAGGGATCAACAGTGTTTTAAATAAAAATAGAAAAGCCCCGGAGAACCTGAGTTCTACGGGGCTGATTTGTAGACTTCCTTATGCAGCTAGCCTTTCTTTTCCAGTTCAGCATACCAGCCGCCGGCTTTGGTTAGCAGGCTCTGTATGCGGCCCACGAGAGCGTGGGGATCGTTGAGGTAGCCTTCCAGCAGCAGAGCGGACTCGAGAAGCTGGTTGGCTGAAAGAGAGATAAACTCATCTTCCGGGTTGACCTTGTATATATCCAGCATGGAGCGCAGCAGCGGATGGTCGGCGTTGACTTCCATGGTCTTTGTGGGGATGGAGTTGTCTTTGTTCATGGCCTTCATCAGTTTTTCCATGGATGAAGTCATAGCACCGTCGGGGTTAACCAGACGGCAGGGAGAGTTTGAAAGACGTTCAGATACTTTTACTTCTGCAACCTGTTCGCCGAGGACTTCCTTCATCTTGGCGATAAGACCGTCCATGTCTTTTTCCTGTTCTTCGGAAAGAGGTTCCGGCTCATCTTCTTTCTTTGCGGATTCGAATTTATCCAGCTTTTCAAGGTCGGCGTACTCAGCAGCTACGAAGTTGAAACCTTCGTGTTCGCGGATGGATTCCATGACGAATTCATCAATGGGTTCGTAGAGGTAGAGTACTTCGATGTCCTTGTTGCGGAATATTTCGAGGTGCGGGTTGAGGTTCGCGGCCTCACGGCTGGCGACAAAGGAGTAGTAGATTTCTTTCTGGTCTTCTTTGGCACGCTCGATGTAATCGGCGAAGGATATCAGTGTATCGTCTTCTGCTTTGGAAGAATCAAAGCGCAGCAGTTTGGCGTATTTTTCGCGGTTAACGAAGTCCATGTGTCCGGCTTTGAAAATCTTGGCATGGGCTTTCCAGAATTTGGCGTATTTTTCCGCGTCGTCTTTAGCAAGCTTTTCCAGCTGTCCCAGAACCTGCTTGGTCAGGGTTGCGCTGATTTTGCCGATGAGCAGGTTGTCCTGCAGGGTCTCGCGGGAGATGTTCAGGGGCAGGTCTTCCGTATCAACCACACCCTTGATGAAGCTCAGGTATTCGGGGAGCAGGTTTTTGTTCTGCTTTTCAATGAGTACACGGCGAACGTAGAGATCGAGTCCCCAGTTGTCGCGATCCATGCCGAAAATATCGAGGTCCTTTTCCGGGATGAAGAGCAGGGAGTTAAACTGTACCGGAGCATCGACAGAGAAGTGCAGGGTGTCGATGGGAGGCTGTGCGTCGTAGGTCAGGAATTTATAGAATTCGTCATATTGTTCCTGTTTGATCTGGAACTTGGGTTCACGCCAGAGCGCGGATACTGTGTTGACTCGCTCGCCGCCGATCATGATCGGGAAAGATACGAAGTTGGAGTGGCGTTTGACGATATCCATGAGTTTGTCGTCGGAACCGAAACGCTCAACGTTCTCGTCATTAAGGTGGATCTCAATGGTTGTCCCGTGATCCATCTCAGCTTCGATTTCGGTGAGTTCGTAAGCATTCTTTCCATCGGAAACCCACTGGATTGCGGGGGCGTCTTTCTGGTAGGATTTGGTGCGGACAACAACATGGTCGGAAACCATGAAGATGGAGTAGAAGCCTACGCCGAAACGGCCGATCAGGGAGTCGAGGCTTTCTTTGGATTCAGCTGCCTGCTTGACGAACTGCGCGGAACCGGAATGGGCGATGGTGCCGATGTTGGCCATCACTTCTTCTCGGGTCATGCCGATACCGGTATCAGTTACGGTGACGGTTTTATTTGTTTCGTCATAAGCGATGAAGATTTCAGGTTCCACTTCATCTTCCAGCTCGGGGTTGCTGTTGATGGCGAAACGCATTTTGTCAAGAGCGTCAGATGCGTTGGAAACCAGTTCGCGCAGGAAAATTTCGCGGTTGGTGTAGAGTGAGTGGACCAGGATGTCCAGCAGCTGGTTTACCTCAGCCTTGAATTCGAATTTTTCTGTCTGTGCAGTCATGTGTTCCTCCGTAAACATAAAATTCCTTCCGGCCATGCAAGACGGTCGGAAGGTAAATTGGATTTTTATTCGTAAGCTGCTTTTCAGCAGTTTGCTCTATTTAGTGATGTTTTTTAACTTGTCAAGGAGGAACTTCTCCATTTCACGGCGGTCCTTGCGTAACCGGACCAACTCCGCTTCCATTATGGATAATTTGTCTTTCAACTGTTCATTTTCGCTTTTTAAATTTTCGATATTCTCGTTTTGTGTACTGAGGTCTGCAGTGGCTTTATCCATGCAGGCTTTAATATCTTCAGATATGGCTCCGCTGGGCATGCAGGAAAGCATACCTTTCAGACCTTCATTAATAGATTTCGCGATCTCAGTCCCCATGGCGGCGGCCAGTTGGATGGCGGGTTCAAGATTTGCCTGCTGCATCTGAACCGGTACTGTTGCGGAAGGTTGAGTTTCCTGTGTGTCGATACTGGCATTGACCGGGTATTTGCGGGAAAGCTCGGCCATCACGTCTTCTGCTGTGTGCCCTTGCTTAAGCATGGTGGAGATAATTTTAAAAATTTCAACTGCTTCGGATTTGAACCTCTTCTGCCTGTTGCGGCCTGTGCTGGGCAGGTATTGCGCGAAACGATTTTTCCAGTAGTGGAGGGTGGATTCGGGGACTTCCAGCAGGCGTGAAATCTCCGCAATGGAGAGAAGTTTTTTGTCTGGCACGGCATGCTCCGCATAGGGTTTCGTGTGGAATTAAATTTTTTTGATGATTATTTATTTTTAATTTTTAATTCAATTCAAGTCAATAAACTATCAAATTATTACAAAATTGTTGCATTTCGAACATTTTTGTGTTCACTTTCGATCAGAAAACCATATTGATTCCTTTTCAAGAATGGAGTACGCGGTGGTCCAGACAGGTCTTAAAAGACTGTCCGGAAAGAAAAATCAATTGCGGTTTTCGTTTTTCGAACGGTCTTTGAACACAGATTCCGGGTTGTACCGTAATTGTAGCGCAATCCTGTTTTTAGTTTTTGCGGAATATGGTATTAAAATTCGGAGCAAGAATCCAGCAAGCAGCGGAGTACTCCTTGAGTTCGGAAACTATTTTACTTTTTGATGTGGGTAATACCAATACAAAAATTGGTTTTTCCACCCGTGATAAGATCGGTCCATCATTCACGTTGCCCACCGATCCCGGAGGCACAGCTGATTCATGGGGTCTGAAGCTCCTTGAAATCTGTCGTGTGGCCGGTTTTTCCAATGAAGATATCATCGGCGGGGCTGTATCCTCGGTTGTTCCGCCCATGAATCCGATTCTGAAACGGGCAGTGGAACGCTTTTTTCCCTGTGAGCTGCGATTTGCACCTGACTCCATCCCTCTGGCTTTGAACAATAAGTATGAAAGGCCTTGGGAAGTTGGTGCGGACAGACTGGTAACAGCCTATGCGGGCCGCCAGATCAGCGACAGCGAGAATCTTATTGTTGTTGATTTCGGCACTGCCACCACATTTGATTGTGTTGTGGGTAATGATTACATGGGCGGGCTGATCTGCCCCGGGGTGCTGTCCTCTACCAAGGCGCTGGCGTCCGGGACTGCGAAGCTGCCGCATATTTCTTTAGAGATCGAGTCTCATACCATCAGGCCGGGCAAAAGTACCGCAGACAGCCTTAATCAGGGGCTTATCTTCGGTTTTGCGGCTATGGTTGAAGGCTTGAGCGAGCGTTTAGGCAAGACTCTCGGCGGGGAGGTCGAGCTCATCGCCACCGGAGGTTTTGCTTCCAAGATTGCTGAAGTCTGCCGGGCCATTGACCATGTTGAACCAACCCTGCTTCTGGACGGGTTGCGCATGGCTTGGTTTGGCAGTGAAAAATAGTTTAGTGTAGGTTTTTTGGCCGGGAACGTGCCCGGTAGTTTAAGTAACCGGAAAGTGTTGATTTATTTTAAGGAGATTTGTCATGAGCACTATCGTAGCAGTCTGGGCGAGAGAAATTCTCGACTCCAGAGGTAACCCCACCGTAGAAGTAGAAGTCGTACTTGAATCCGGAGCAACCGGCCGTGCCGCTGTTCCCTCCGGCGCATCCACCGGAACCCGTGAAGCCCTCGAACTGCGTGACGGCGATAAAGACCGTTACATGGGTAAAGGCGTTCAGGTTGCCGTGGCAAACATTCGTGAAGAGATTGCTGAAGCTCTCGTCGGTCAGGATGCCCTGCGTCAGGTTACCATTGATAATACTCTTATCGAACTGGACGGAACCGAAAACAAAGACCGTCTCGGTGCAAACGCAATGCTTGGCGTATCCCTCGCTGTTGCCCGCGCCGGTGCAAACCTGCTCGGTATTCCCCTTTACCAGTACCTCGGCGGTGTTAACGGCAAGCTCCTGCCCGTTCCCATGATGAACATCATCAACGGTGGCGAGCACGCACCCAACAACCTCGATATTCAGGAATTCATGATCATGCCTATCGGCGCTGAGACTTTCGCTGAAGCTCTGCGCATGGGTTCTGAAATTTTCCACACCCTGAAAGGTCTGCTGGCTGCTGACGGTCACAACACCGCAGTTGGTGATGAAGGTGGATTCGCCCCTAACCTTGAATCCCACGCTCAGGCTTTCGAATACATCATGAAAGCTATCGAAAAAGCTGGCTACCGCCCCGGTGCTGACGTAGCTCTCGCTATTGATGCTGCTGCTTCCGAATTCTACAAAGACGGAAAGTATGTTCTGGCCGGCGAAGGCAAAGAATTCGACGCTCAGGGTATGATTGATTTCTACGCTGATTTCGTAGAACGCTTCCCGCTGATCTCTATTGAAGATGGTCTGGCAGAAGGCGATTGGGATGGTTGGGTAAAACTGACTGAAGATCTGGGTGAAAAAATCCAGCTCGTCGGTGATGACCTGTTCGTAACCAACCCCGATATCCTTGCTGAAGGTATCGAGCGCGGTGCTTGTAACTCCATCCTGATCAAGCTTAACCAGATCGGAACCCTTACTGAAACCCTCGACACCATGGAGCTTGCTAAAACCGCAAGCTACACCAACGTCGTATCCCACCGTTCCGGTGAAACCAGCGACCACTTCATCGCCGACCTCGCAGTAGGTCTGAACGCAGGCCAGATTAAGACCGGCTCCCTGTGCCGTTCCGACCGTCTTGCCAAGTACAACCAGCTGCTGCGCATTGAAGAAGATCTCGAAGATGATGGAATCTACTACGGTCCCGCTCTGAAAGAAGCTTTCTTCGGCGAAGAGTAATATATTGCCCCCGGCGGTTGGGGAAGGGAAAACCTTTATAAGGTTTTTCCCTTCCTCTGCCCCCATCCCTTTCAGAACCTTTTACCGGGCTTGCGCTCTGGGTGATATCCAAGTGTGCGGAAAGTTGTTTCATTGCTGCCCCGTGAGATCGTCAGGGATTTAATATTTCCAGAGACGGCAGTTTCGGCTTTAATTAAGTCGAAACTGCCGTCTTGTTTTCTTGCCAGTGAGGGAAAATTAAAATAAGGATTTTTTCACCCACAGGCCATAAACAGCGGAGAAATTTCAATGCAGATTTTGAATGGTAAAGAAACAGCCCTTACTATTCGTGAAGAGCTGAAAGTAGAGATAGACGGACTTAAAGAAAAACACGGCCGCGCGCCCGGTCTGGCCGTTATTCTTGTCGGTGAAGACCCGGCATCTCAGGTCTACGTGCGTAATAAGGAAATCGCCTGCGAAAAAGCGGGTATTGTTTCCAGCGCGCACCGTATCGATGCGTCCGTTTCACAGGAAGAGCTTGAAGGACTGATCCAGAAGCTGAATGCAGATGACACCATCGACGGTATCCTTTTGCAGCTGCCCCTGCCCAAAGGTCTGGACAGCCAGCGTTGTCTCGAACTCATTGATCCCGGTAAGGATGTTGACGGTTTCCATCCCATGAACGTAGGCAAGCTTATGCTCGGCCTGCCCGGTTTCCGTTCCTGCACCCCCGCGGGCATCATCACCCTGCTGGAGCGTTACAACCTGCCCACTTCCGGCAAGAAAGCCGTAGTTGTCGGCCGTTCCAACATCGTTGGCAAGCCGCTGGCAATGATGCTCATGCAGTACGGTGATTTCGCCAACGCTACCGTAACCGTCTGCCATTCCCGCACCGACAACCTCGCAGAGGAAGTCAAAGCCGCAGATTTCGTTTTCGCCGCCATCGGCATTCCCAAGTTCATCAAGAAAGAAATGGTCAAAGACGGCGCAGTTGTCGTAGACGTAGGAATCAACCGCACCGACGAAGGTCTGGTGGGTGACTGCGATTACGCCGCACTGGAAGACGTAGCTTCCGCCATGACCCCCGTTCCCGGCGGAGTCGGTCCCATGACCATCGCCCAGCTGCTGATCAATACCGTACAGGCTTACAAGGAGCATGTCGGGGCTTAATGCTGCTGATATATATTTGGATGTAGAAAACCTCCCTGTCTCTTTTGAGATAGGGAGGTTTTTTATTGTATAGGTAGATTTGACAATTCGAAATATTCCACTAGAATAATTCTATAAGAATAAAATTTAATGCTCTACTAGAATAATTTGGAGTATGTTTTGAATAATCCGTTCCGTTTTAATACTTTACGTCCCAGTGATCCTTTTTGTGATCGTGAACAGGAATTAGCTGATCTTGTTTCGCACGGGATGAATGGTGCGAATGTTACCCTTTTTTCTCCGCGCAGATATGGTAAGACATCTCTGATCAAACGTGCACAGAAGGAATTGCACGATAAGGGTGCGTATGTTTTTTACGTTGATTTCTACCGTGTCATGTCTGTGGAAGACCTTGCTTCCCGCCTTGCGCGGGCTGTGTATGAAGGTTTGAGTGAGTACGTCTCTTTTTTCGAAAAGGGCAAGAAAGCTCTACTCGAATTCTTCAGGACTTATCGTCCTGTTTTTACGCCCACTGAGGATGGTGGAATTCAAATAGATGTCCGGGCTTCTGAAGGTGTTTCCGGTTATGATCTGCTGGAATCCCTGCTGGCTGAGATTGGCCGTTTTACAGAGAAGGCTGGTAAGCCTGTTCATATCGCTATGGATGAATTTCAGGATATTGTGGAAGTTGATAAGGGCAAAACTGAAGCGCTGCTGCGTACCCACATCCAGATGCATGGTGCTGGATATATTTTTGCGGGAAGCAGGCGGCGTATTTTAAAGTCAATTTTTACGGACAGGCATCGTCCTTTTTACAACAGTACTATTTTGATGCAGCTTCCTCCGCTTCCACATGATGACTTGGTTGATTATATCATGGGCCTATTCAGCAAAGGGGGAAAATCTATTTCACGCGAGGCAGCTTCGGCTGTATCAAATCATGTTCAGCAATATCCTTACTATGCGCAACTGTTCAGCTATCTGCTTTTTGGTGCTGGGACTGATCCAAGCATGGAAGAAGTGGATGAATGTTTTGAGTCCCTGCTGGCTAGCGAGAGATATTCATATCAGGGAATTGTTGACGGGCTGACTCCTGTCCAACAGGCTTTGTTGGTTGGGTTGGCAAAGCATCCGGGCAGCAAAGTAACCTCTCAGGTCTTTCTGAAGGAAAACAATTTGTCTTCGGGGGGAGTTCAAAAGGCCTTAAAGCATCTTAGTCTTCAGGATTTGATCAGTGACGAAGGGCGTGGCTGGGAACTGGTTGATCCGGTTTTTAAGAAGTGGCTGGTCAGAACTTTTTGAGCAAAACAAATCCCCCTTCCTCAAAATTAGAAAGGGGGATTTGTTTTGCTCTCTTAGAACACTAAAAGATATTCTAATAGAATTATTCTAATAGAGCATTAGAAATTATTCTATAAGAATAATTTGTTTCAAATTAACTAAAATAATTACTAAATTTAATCCAAAATCTTCAAATACTTTTTCAAAAATCGCCACGCATTCTCCTTAAAACAATGCTGTTAAGAATGTGGAAATTAAATGAAGGATTCATTAAACTGCTTCCCAGTTAAAGATCAAAAAAGTTTACAACATTTTACTTAAGTATACGGATAGCTTCATGAAAGGACTCACAGAACTGCTGACCTGCATTCAGGAAATTTCCGGCGGCAATTATTCAAATGATATCATGTCCCTGACCACTGATGAATATGATCCGTATGTGCGGGAGCTAGCCGAATCTGTCGGGTTGATGATGGTCCGTATCGAGGCCCGTGAGTTCGCTCTTGAACAGGCCAATGATGATCTTAAATGCAATATCGTGGCGACCATTAAGGCCGTGGCCCGTGGCTTGAGTCTGCGTGATCCGTACACCCGTGGACATGCGGAGCGGGTGGGTCTTTATTGCGAGCGGCTGGCACGCAGGGGGGGGCTTTCTGATGATGAAATCTGGACCATGCGTGTTGCCGGGACTTTGCACGATATCGGCAAGATCGGTTTCAGCGACCGTTTGATCCAGAATGTTGATACCAGGGTTGATGCGGAAATGCTCTCCGAAATCAAGCAGCACCCGGAATGGGGATACAAAATGTTGCGCGGGCTGGAGTTCCTCGGGCCAGCTTTGGAATACGTGCGTTCGCACCATGAGCGGCTGGACGGGACCGGATATCCCAACGGGCTGAGAGGGGATGAAATCACAATCGGATCACGTATCCTTTCCATTGCAGACGTCTTTGACGCGATAACCACAACCCGGACTTATCAGCAGGCCATGGACCTTGATAAAGCCTTTTCTATCTTGCGCAATCTGGCCGGACCTTCCCTTGATCCCGAACTGGTGGAGCTTTTCATCACTGATATTAAAGAGTGCGGTCTCGAAGATGCGGAGGACAATTTTTCTACTTGTGCCATGGTTGAAAACTCTGTTTTCGAAGCCGATATAAAAAAATAATCAAGAATTATTCTTATTAAGCTTGCCAACAAATCCTGAATGCTTATTCTCTCACTTCGTTAGTTTTTTTCCAAATCAAAAGCCAGAACGGCGAAGCCCAACTAAAAAAGTTTGGGATTCTTAAACCCTTTCCAAAGGGTTTAAGCCGCCGGAGGCAAAATCTTTTCATCAAAGCGCGAAGCGCATCAAATCTGCCTCAACTATGAACAAAAAATTTATCCATATTGAAGGTGCGCGTCAGCACAACCTCAAAAATTTGAATCTTGATATCCCCCGCGACCAGCTGGTTGTGGTCTGCGGCCCTTCGGGGTCCGGTAAATCAACCCTGTCTTTTGATATTGTCTATGCAGAAGGGCAGCGCAGATACGTGGAGTCTCTTTCCGCTTACGCGCGTCAGTTCCTGCCGCAGCTGGATAAACCTAAGGTCGATAAGATCGAGGGCCTGTCTCCGGCAATTTCTCTGGAGCAGCAGTCCACTTCGCGTAACCCGCGTTCAACTGTCGGTACAGTCACAGAGATTTATGATTTCCTGCGTGTCTTTTTTGCAAGACTGGGTAAATTCCACTGTCCCGAATGCGGCGAACCCATTCAGGCCCAGACTTCAGACCAGATTCTGGAACGGATTATGTCCTTTGGTGAAGGGACCAAATTCATGCTGCTGGCCCCCATGGTGGACCACCAGAAGGGTACGCATAAGGACCTGTTCAAGAAACTGAAAAAAGAAGGTTTCGTGCGTGTACGGGTGGACGGTCAGGTCTATGGTATCGACGATGTTCCGGACCTTGAAAAGAACAAGAAACACAATGTCGATCTGGTCGTGGACCGTCTGGTCATCAAGGGCGATATGAAAAAGCGTCTGGGTGATTCTCTGGAACTGGCCCTGCGCTATGGAGATGAATCCATCGTGGTTTCCATCATCGGCGGCGATGATGTGTACCTTTCGACCATGTCCACCTGCCCCTCCTGCAAAATAAGTATGCCCAAGCTTTCCCCGCAGCTGTTTTCGTTCAACAGCCCGCAGGGAGCCTGTACACTTTGTTCCGGTATCGGCAGTGTGGAATATTATGAGCCGGAACTGCTGGCCCCCAACAAGGGCCTTTCCCTGAAAACAGGGGCGGTTATTCCTTGGAAATCCCCGAAAATGTTCGAAAGGTACGAAGAGGGGTTCCGTGCTCTGGGTAAGAAGTACGGCTTCAAGGTCGATACCCCGCTCAGTGAATTTTCCGGGGACGCGCACAAGGCGCTGTTCTACGGTGATAAAGACCTTGGCTGGGAAGGTGTGGTCGATCTGCTTGAAGTGGGTCACAATCTCGGACGCATCTGGCGTGATGAGCTTTCCCGTTTCAGGCAGTCGCAGCCTTGTCCGGCCTGTGAAGGTGCGCGACTGCGCCCGGAATCCCTTGCTGTTAAGGTTGAGGGTGTTTCGATTTTTGATTTTTGTTCCATGTCCATCCAGCGAGCACTGGATTGGCTGGAAGATCTGGAGTTTTCCGGCCATGAATTACTCATCGCCGAACCGCTGCTTAAGGAATTGACTCACCGTTTGGGATTCATGGTCAATGTGGGCCTTGATTACCTGAACCTTGGACGTAATATGGCGACTCTTTCCGGCGGTGAAGCACAGCGTATCAGGCTTGCCGGCCAGCTCGGTTCCGGTCTGGTGGGTGTTACCTACGTGCTGGATGAGCCTTCCATCGGGTTGCACCCCCGAGACAACGAGCGGTTGATCAAGACTCTGCGTTCTCTGCAATCTCGCGGCAACACCGTGCTGGTGGTCGAGCATGATGAATCCACCATCCGCAACGCCGACCATGTAATTGAGATCGGTCCCGGATCCGGGATGCTTGGCGGGGAGATTGTTTTTCAGGGCAGTGTGAAAAAACTGCTGGGTAAAGCGCAGACCCTGACCGCGAAATATCTGCGCGGTGAGCTTGCTCTTGATAAGCCCGAAGAACGGCGTATTCCCAAGGACTGGATCAAGATGAAAGGTGTCGAAACCAACAACCTTAAGAATCTGGATGTGGATATACCGCTGGGTGTGCTTTGCTGTTTTACCGGGGTTTCCGGTTCCGGCAAAAGTTCGTTGGTGGTGGATTCCATGTACAAGCACCTTGCCTTATCGCGCGGGGTGAAGGTTGACCAGCCAGGCCGTATTTCCGGTATTGACGGTATCGAAAAGATTGAAAAAGTCATCTCCATCGACCAGTCTCCCATCGGTAGAACTCCGAGGTCAAACCCGGCCACCTACACCAAGATTTTTGATGAAATCCGCAAAATCTTTTGCGCTACCAAAGAATCAAAGAAGCGCGGTTATAAACCGGGCCGGTTCAGTTTCAACGTGCGTGGAGGACGCTGTGAAGCCTGTCGCGGTGACGGACAGATCAGGGTGGAAATGCACTTTCTGCCTGATGTGTATGTGACCTGTGACGTCTGCAAGGGCAAACGTTACAACAGCCAGACTCTGGAAGTAGATTACAAAGGAAAGAATATAGCGGAAGTTCTGGATATGACCGTACGCCAGTCCAAGGCTTTCTTTGAGAATCACCCGACCCTTAAACGCCGACTGGAAGTGTTGGAGCAGGTTGGTCTGGAGTACCTGCAGCTGGGCCAGCCGGCGACGACCCTTTCCGGCGGTGAAGCGCAGCGGATCAAGATATCCCGTGAGCTTGGCAAGCGCAGCCTGCCCGGAACCCTGTATATTCTTGATGAGCCGACCACCGGACTGCATATGCATGAGGTCGGCAAGCTGATCAAGGTCTTGCAGCAGCTGGTGGAAAAGGGTGCGACGGTTGTTGTCATTGAGCACAATACAGATGTGATTCGTGCTTCGGATTATGTCTTTGACCTTGGCCCCGGAGGCGGGGAGTCAGGTGGACATATTGTTGCGCAGGGAACGCCCGAAGAAATTATCGCCAATCCGGATTCAGTTACCGGAAAGTTTTTGATTTAAAAAAGAAAGCCGGAAGTTTCTGAAACTTCCGGCTTTCTTTTTAATCGTCCATTTCGACATATTTGATGTCGAGATGATCAAGGAAATATCTTATTCGTGAGGTGTGTTCCGGGATTTCCCCCATTTCTTTTTCCATGGCCGTGTCTTCAATCATGGTTCCGAGTTTGGTCAACTCTTCAAGCCCGTATGATGCCCCAGTTCCTTTGAGACGGTGGCCCAGCAAGCGTATTGTTTCAAAATCTTTCTGGTTAACGGCTGCCTCAAGCTCTGTAAGTTCTTTATGTCTGATTTCCAAATAGCGCGGCATGATGGCTTCCAGGTCTTCATCCACTTGAATCACAATACGATCACCCATAGTCATATTCTCCCATCTGAATTGTTACTAATCTGAAATATGCAGGTGTTTTGGGGCAATGTTACTTCTTCTTGGAATCTTTTTCCACTGCTTTTAATTCTTTTTCTTTGTCTTTATCGAAAGAGGTTTCCAGAAAGCTTCTGGTTTCCGGTAATTGTAGGAAAAAATTATTATAGGAACCTACTTTTGCGACCAGATCGGTGAAAAGGCAGTCGAGGACATGTCCCCCGGCTTTGCGGTCTTTGGTAATGAAATGCCAGTGGAATCCCGGCACGCCGATTCCCTTGACGTAGGCAGGGCTTTTAATGCCGATCATAGAACCTTCAACATCCTTGAATCTGAAGATGCTCTGGTCTTTAACCACATCTACCAGCGGCGGATAAGGTTTGGTCTGTGCCGGAACACTGCGGGTTTTCATTTTGCTGAATTTGCCGTCAATACGGATTACATAGAAAAGGTTAGCGGAACCTATGGTCGCTGAAAGCTTTTTATTCAGTCCTGCCAGTGATTTCGCAGAATCAAGCTTGATAATTTTATCAGTATTGAAAAATGCGGATGCGGCAAAAGGAGTATTCTCGGTATCCTTCATCCTGACGGCATTTCCCTTGGCGGTGATCTTGTATACTTCCCCGTCAATGAAGACCATTTCACCGTCAAGGCGGTTGAAGGTCCCTAGACCGGTATCGCCGTGTTTCTTCAGTTTGGCGATGCTCAGCTCGCCGTCATAGTTTCCTGCAAGCAGTGAGTCGATGATTGAGTATTGGTAGATTGTGCCGTTTGCCGTCGCCAATCCGGGTAGACAAAAAAACGCAAGAACGAGAAAAAGTACTAAGGAAGAAAGCTTGTTGGTTATCTTCATGATGATGGTCGCGTTGGTCCCGCTTAGCGGAGATTAAAACATTTTTTTCTCAAGTCGTTTGATCCAGACATCTCCGGTGTAGGTGCAGAAAAGGAGTTTCCTGCCGACATTGCCGCCTACATCCATGCTGCGCGGTTCAAGCCCTTCTTCTTTCAGATGCTTAAGGGCGGCATCAACATTTTTGTTGCCGATTCCCAGTGCACAGGAAGGCCTAACCTGCGAAGAAGTAAGTCCGGTTGCTCCTCCGAAGAGTTTGACTTCGAGTTCTTTTTTTCTGACCCCCAGACGATTCATACTCTTTAGCAAATGGGTAACGGCTGTGTCCACATATCTGCAAATCTGCAAAGATGGCTCGTTAACATTTTTCATATCAGAACGGGCAGGTAAAAAAGCGTGGCATATAGCACCCTGTCTGGTGCGGGGAGAAAACATGGATATAGCGACACAAGATCCGAGTACGGTAGATACAATGGTCGGTTTTACGCCGATATACGCATCGCCGGTGTGCAGGAAAACCCGTCTTATGTCTGAGTTGTTTAGTGACATTTATTTATATTGAGAACAGCTAGAAGTTTCAGCGAGTCTTAAAAGATATATTACTATTGTGTTACTGCCCAGTATTATTCTGCCGTTTAGCATTATTCGGGCTAAAAAAATAATACGATCAAAAAAATGTTGGAAAATATTAATTTTCGCGAATCATTTGTAAGACTTCTTCAAATTCTTCAAGCGGTGCGGCTCCGGTGACGGTCACGCCATTAACCAGAAATACTGGGGAGGCGGTAAAGCCGAATCTGCGCGCTTCTTTGACGTCTGCGTTGATGCGCGCTTTGATCTGCGGAGAGTTCAGAGTCCTTTTAAGCTGGGCCATATCCGCGCCGCATGCCTTGGCAAGTTCATCAAGCTTTGCAGTGCCGTACTTTTTAATGGCTATTCTGTTTTGCAGGATAAGCCTGTTCAGCTTCTTGGCTTTGTCCTGACTCTGCAGGGCCAGTGCTTCATAATAGCGGGCAGCTGGAAGGGACATTTTGTGCAGTCCCAGCGGATTGTGACGGTAGCGATAGCCGATTCCGGGATTATTTTGCAGAAGTTTCCTGATAGTTTTGTCTGCTTTGCCGCAGCTGGCACTTTGGAAATCAGAGAAAACCACTATTTGAATCTTTCCGGTGGGATTGCCCCAAACCGGGCGGTCTGGGTGCAGTGCCGGAACTTTCGGGTTTTTCAGCTGTTCGAGTCTGCCTTTCCTGATCCGCGACTTTTTCTTTTTTTCAAGGCCGAGCTGCAGGAGGTCGTACAATTGCTCCTCATGCCCTTCCAGAGCTTCGAAGATAAGTTGCGGATTATTTTTAATAATATCGCGGACTTCTTTTTTTGATACGGCATCGGCGTTTTGCGAATTACCTGCAACCAGACTGATAGCGATAATCGAGGCAGAAGCTAGGGTAGTAAGAAAACGGGACATGGCGGGTCAGGATATTTTTTCCGCTGCGGTCAATGCGGAGTTGTAGATATTGAACATGGTACCGAAACCTGAAATTTCGAATACTTCACTGATCATTCCGGTAATATTGGCAAAAGCAATAGTTCCGTCCATTGATTTAAGCTTTTTGGCGCAAAAAAGTATGGCGCGTAGTCCGGCACTTGAAATGTACTCCAGATCTCCGAGATCAAATACTATTTTGGTCTCGCCTTCTTCAATGCGCTGGCACATTTCATTTTCAAGCTCTGTAGAGGTGAGGGCGTCCAGACGGCCTTTAATACTCAGAATCAATACATCGCCGACTTTCTTGCTGCTGATTTCCATTATGAATCCTTAATAAGAAATATAAACATGGTTGCCCGTGTAATTGTATGTTCTTTAAAATACAAACTTCATTCATTTAATGACGTTTGTAAAGGACAGGGAGTGCATAAGTATTAAAAATTGATCCATGCCGGAACAAGTCTTCCAGACTCTGATAGCTCTTTTTCCAGCTTTTCCACATCCGGTTCTACCATTTTGACCAGCCGCCAGTATTTTGCGGAATGGTTGAGGTGCACAGTGTGGCAGAGTTCATGGATGAGTACGTAGCGGACTAATCGATAGGGCAGGAACATGAGCTTCATGTTTAAATTGATATTGCCCTTGGCAGAGCAGCTGCCCCAGCGTTTGCGCTGGGCACGGATGAATACCTTGTTGAAGGGCAGGTTCAGTTCTGCTGAAAGTTTTCTGAGTTCCGGCACAAGGAAAGCACGGGCTTCGCTGCGTACGAAACGGGTGAGCAATTCAAGTTCCTGTTCTTGAGACCACTTGCTGCCGCTTATGAGCAATTTATCCACATTGCGGCGCATGCTTAAAGAAGATTTGCGGTTTTTGACCCGGCTTATTAAATATGTTTTTCCGCTGGCGGGAAAGCATATTTCATCAGGAAGGACCAGCTCCGGCGGGGTTAGCGATAGCCCTTTCAGCTTCAATTTGCGGATATTTCGTTCAATCCATTCCTGTCTCTTCTTAAGAAAATAGGGAACATCTTTGCGGTTCACACCTTTGGGTAAAACCACCTCAATTCCTTTATCCGGGATGAGTTTGATGATGATGTTTTTTGCCCGCGGGCTGACACGTACTGTGTACGGAGGAGGAAAGTCTGCCATTTTATGCCTGTGAAAATATGACTTGTTTTATGGTTGATGGGGGATTACTTTTGCATCCCTGTCTATGTTCCCGTTTATTACAATCTCACCATTTTAAGTTATTAATCCTAAGGACTACGGCGTGCCTACAAAAAGTTTCACTTCCCGTAAGATGTATATCTTCCTGCTTGTTCTGACCATTGCCACCACTGTCGGTTTTCAGGGCTGGCGGACTCTGCTCAACAACTTTGCCGTGGAGGTAGCCGGTCTGGATGGCGGTGAGTTCGGTATGATCGGTTCCATCCGGGAAATTCCGGGCTTCCTTGCCCTGCTTGTAATCTACGTGCTCATGTTCATCAAGGAGCATCGACTCGCTGCGCTGTCGGTAATTGTCATGGGGGGCGGCATCTGTCTGACCGGGTTCATGCCTTCATATGCCGGGCTTGCTTTTACAACCCTGCTCATGTCTTTCGGTTTCCATTATTACGAAACCCTGAACCAGTCCCTAACCCTGCAATATTTCGGCTACACTGAAGCGCCGTTGGTCATGGGCCGTTTGCGCAGCCTTGCGGCAGCAACAAATATCTGTGTGGGAGTCGTGGTTATCTCCATTTCGGGGTTCATGGGTTATAAGGAAATTTTCATTGGCGCGGGCATGTTCGCAGTGCTGGCCGGGATGTACTGCCTGACCCGCGATCCTTCATCTCCTGATCTGCCGCCGCAGCATAAAAAGATGATTTTCCGCTCCAAGTACTGGCTTTTCTATGCACTGACATTCATTGCCGGGGCGCGCAGACAGATTTTCGTGGCTTTCGCGGTTTTCCTGCTGGTTAAGAAATTTGGTTTTTCCTTGCAGCATATCGCCATCCTGTTCGTGGTAAACAACGTCATCAACTACTTCGTGAACCCGGTCATCGCCAAGTGTGTCAACAAGTTCGGTGAACGCAAGGTGCTGACCCTTGAGTATGTCAGCCTGTTCTTCATTTTCACCGCCTATGCCTACACTGACAGCCCTTTAGTGGCGGCGGCTCTCTACGTTCTGGATAACATTTTTTTCAACTTCACCATGGCTATCAAGACCTTCTTCCAGAAAATCGCGGATAAGCCGGATATTGCACCTAGCATGGCGGTCAGCTTCACCATCAATCACATTGCGGCTGTCTTTGTGCCCGCACTGGGTGGTCTTGCCTGGATGCAGGATTACCGTATCGTCTTTCTGGGCGCGGCAGGAATGGCTCTTGTCTCCCTCGTGCTGAGCCAGTTTGTGGACCGCGAGTTGCGCTTGAAAGGTCTGGCCGGGTAGTCCGCAGCAGTCACATATATTTCACACCTCTCCGGCTAATGAGCGGCCATACGTGTACTCGTCTTTTTTGAATCAAGGCTGTATGGGTTAGATAATCCGTGATTGATTTTCAGGACCGGGAGATTGAAATGACGCCGTTAAAAGTATTGGTTGTTGAAGACCATCATGACCTTGCGGAGAATTTATGTGATTACCTTGAGGCTCTGGGGCATGTTGTGGATTATGCCCCGGACGGGTTGGTCGGGCTGCATCTGGCTGTTTCGGAAAATTATGATGCGGTTGTTCTTGATGTGATGATGCCCGGTATGGATGGATTGAATGTCTGCTCCCATATCCGTGAGAAATCCATTTCCCAACCGGCCATACTGCTGCTGACCGCTCTTGATACTCTGCAGGATAAATTATCCGGTTTCGAGGCCGGGGCAGATGATTATCTGGTCAAACCTTTTGCTCTGGAAGAACTTAGTGCCCGGCTAGATGCCGTCACCCTGCGCAGACGCGGGCGGACCAATCCACAGCTCCGGGTCGGGGATCTGGAGCTGAATAGCGGAACTATGTCAGTTAACAGGGCGGGCAATGAAATCGAACTGAACAGGGTCTGTTTTCAGATTTTGCAGGAACTCATGAAAGTATATCCCAATGTGCTTTCCCGCCGGGACATGGAGTTTTCCATCTGGGGCGAAGACTTGCCGGACAGCGATTCCCTGCGCAGTCATATTTATAAACTCCGGCTTAAAATAGACAAAAATTATCCTTATCCCATGATCAAAACAGTGCATGGCGTGGGTTTCAGGCTGGCGGTTCAGGATGAAGCTTAACAGCCTGCGCTTTAAAGCAATCTTGTTTTACAGCATTTCGCTGGTGATCATGCTGGCTTTATACTGGCTATCCCAATCAGGGGCGGCCCGGGTCACTGAAGATGATGTTATAAACAATATATTGCGTTATGAGGCAGAAGCTTATTTCAATCGCTATGCGCAGGATCAAGAAGCCTGCTTGCCGAGCATGCGTTATTTAACAGCAGTAAATGATCCTGCTCAAATTCCGGATGTGTTCAGGGAGACTCTCTCTGCACTGCAAGACGGTAGTTATGAGACCTGCGGACCGGGAGCTATTCCGGGACCGGATTCACACAATATATTATTGCAGACTTACCCTGAGGGTAACAGAAGATTATATCTCATTTTCGATAGTTCTTTTGTTATTACCGAGGGAAACAGCTCTATCCTCTTTAAAAGCATTCAGTTCATGTTCTTTCTGTTAACATCGTTGTTAGGGGTGTTGCTGGTAGTTGTTGTTGGTAAGGTTGTATTCCGGCCTCTTGATTCTCTCAGTGCAAAGCTTCAGTCCTACGGGCCGGATGATTTGGAGCGGACTTTTGATGAATCAAAGCGTAAAGATGAAATAGGTCTGCTGGCTTCCAGCATTCAAAATTCATTTAAAAGAGTACGATTATTTATCAAAAGGGAGAAGGAATTTTCCAGAGATGCCAGCCATGAATTGCGCACTCCCCTTAGTGTTATCAAAGGTGCACTGGAGCTTATCCGTTTGTCTCCTGAATCAGCCCAGTCGGAAATGAATAAGCCGCTCAGCCGTATTGAACGTTCCGTGGCAGATATGGAAGAGACCATTGAAACCCTGCTTTGGATCGCAAGAGAGAAGAACAGGCAGGTTGCAGGAACTCCGTTCAGTATTGAGATGGCCGTGGAAAAAGTGGTGCAAAGTCTATCGCCGCTTGCCGAGAGCAAAAAAATTACCCTGCAGCTTGAGTTGGAAGATGGCGATAGCAACAACGCGCCGGAACGGGCTTTTTCCATAGTCCTTACCAATCTGCTTAATAATGCGTTTAATTTTACCGCAAACGGTACTGTCGGTGTCAGTCTTAAGGATTCGGTGGTCACGGTCTGGGATACCGGGGTGGGGATTTCCGAAGAAATGATGGAAAGCCTTTCAATCCCTTACACAAAGGGTGATAATAGCAGTGGTTTCGGGCTGGGGCTGTCCATCGTTCAAAGGCTGTGTGACCGCTTCGGTTGGCTTTTATCCATCAGCAGACGCACCGGGGGTGGCACTCTGGTATCTATTGATTTCAGTTCCACGCGGGTCGTTCACAGATAATTCACAAAGCTATTACAATTTGTTCACGCAGTCTGCGTTATTTCTGCTTATCAATTAAAATTAATTTATTGGGAGGAGCAGTTTTATGATGAATCGAATTACCAACGCAATACTTGCAGTACTGCTTGTGTGCTGCGCGAGTACTGCGGCAGCGGGTGAAAGAGTGCTTGCTGTTATTGGCAGTATTTAATAAATATATAGTGGTTTTTAATATTTATTGACCCACGAGTGCGTAAAAATATTATATTCCCTTTCCAAGACTGGGGATGATCTGCTAAGAGTCTTTTGTCTTATTGTGTTGCTAACTCTATAAGGAGTGTGACTTTGTCTAAAAAGTTTACCTATACATATCTGACCTTGTTGTTGATCTGTTTCGCTAGCACTGCCTTTGCAGGAGAGCGTTCAATGTTCGAACCCGTGTCCATACGCGCTACCGGAAAATATATTTCTGATGCTGACTACAAAGACAGTGACGGTTCTTCCAGCGTTGCCGGGGGACAGGTCCGCTTAAGAGCCGGTGATTTTTCTCTGAGCTATGAAGGGCAGTACTACTCATGGGATAACGTTGACCAGCTCAGCTTCGGTAATAAAAAGGATGATCCCTGGAATGCCCTGCATCGTCTGAGCTTGGGATATTCTCTGAACGGCATGATTAATAAGGACTGGTTTTATGGTGCAGGCATCACCGGAACTTCCGCTTTCGAAGAAGAAATGGAAGACTCTTTTGGTGGAGCTGTACGTGGACACATCGGTTATGTTTTCAATGAAAATTGGAAGGCGCTCATCGGTGTACGCGGCTTTGCCAACAGCATCCGCTATTCTGCCATGCCGTACTTCGGTATCAACTTCACTGACTACGCTGAAGATGGTTCCGGATATTTCATGAATGTCGGTATGCCCGCTACTGAAGTCGGCTACTCCTTTGATGAAGCTTCCACACTGCGTGCAGCGTTCAACTTTGACGGTAAAACCTACCGTTTGAAAGATGACAGTGCAGTGTCCGGTGCCGGATATGTTGAAACCAGCAGCATGAAAGCAGGTCTCTACTATGATTACAAAGCAACCAAAAATTGCTCCATCTCCATCGGGCCTGAATACGTTTTTTCACGTGAGACCAAGTTCTTCGACAAGAGCGGAGACAAGTTCGGATCAGAAGATCAGGAAGCAGCTTTCGGCGCATTTTTCAATTTGAGATATAAGTTTTAATAAACGATTGCTCGTTGCGTGATAGTCAAAGGCCAGTTTGAATTTGTTTCAGCTGGCCTTTTCTTCTTTTATGATTTGTTCAATGCACTCGATGGTGTCAGTAACAAATTTGAGACATAGCCGGCTTTCACGTAATTTCTTTTTACCTTCGAGTGTTTTTATCTCCTGACCATTTAGACGCAGCAGCTCTGAGCATTGATGGGAATGGTTTTTTTCCGCGAAGCGGGCAAGTAATTCCTGTACGGCACAATATGTCCGGTCTCGCGAGAAGCTGTCTGAAGTGTCGCTGGAGCCTAGGGCCAGCCCCAGTGCTATGCATCCTCCTGAAACGGCTCCGCAGGTAAGCCCGGAAGCAAATCCTCCTCCAAATCCGGCAGTTAGTTTTTTTGCTAAGTCTGAACCAATGCCATATTGTTCGCCCAAAGCCTCAAGGACGGCCTGTGCGCATGAAGACCCGCCCATTAATGCCCTAACTGCCTGTTCATGGGTTTTCATCTCTAGCTCTCCTTATTGATTTACGGGGACAGCACCCCGCAGCATTCCCGCGATTACTGAATCGATGCGTTGCCATGTAATGTCTTGGGATAAGTTCAAACCGCCATAACTTCCCGGCTTCATGGATTTAACCAGCAGGGAGTTTATTGCGGAAAATATCATGACGACTACTGTTGTCAGATCGCATTCTTCATTTGTTTCAAGAGACATGCGTTCAAAGCATTCCAAGGCTGTCCTGATTCGAATGTCTTCAAGACAGCTGACTTCGTCCGTTGTAGAAACATGCTCCCAAGCCATAATTTCCAGTGTAAGTGGGCGAGAACGCATGGCTCGTACATAATTTTTGAAAAATTGATGCAATGCTTCATGAGCATCCAACCCTTCCCACTGCTCAGTGCTTTCCATCAATTCCTCTGGAGAGGGCCAGTATTTTCCCGTTGTTCCGAATGCTCTCACCAGTTTTGGCAGGTTTCCGAAGTAACGGTAGATCAATACCTTATCCACCCCGGCTTGTTTGGCGATATTGTTGATGCCCAAGCCTTTTGACCCGTCACGGGCAAGTACTTCTCCCACTGCTTCAATAATACGGTTTGCAGTTTGTTCCCGATCTTTTGTGTTCTTCATGTCACCACTGGTGACATGTTGCTTATAAAAAGTCAAATGCCAAAAAAAACACCCTGCTTTTAAAAAGCAGGGTGTCGTTGAAGACTATAGGAGCGCAGCCTCTATTTAAAAGGCTCGAGAGCTTTTTTAAAGCCTTCGCGAGAGCGTTCGATGACTTCGGTTCCGACGCAGAAGGCGAGGCGGAAGTAGCCGGGGAACCCGAATCCTGTGCCGGGTACGGCGAGGATTCTTTCTTCCTGCAGTGCTGCGCAGAATTTTACATCATCGCCACCGGGAGCTTCAGGGAAGAAGTAGAAGGCCCCTTTGGGCATGGTATATGAATATCCGGCATCTTTGAGTACGGAATCCATTGCGTTACGGCGTTCAAGGTAGATGTTTTTGTCTACCTGAGAGCCGAGGGCCTTTTCGAGCAGCTTCTGGCCTACTGCGGGTGCGTTAACAAAACCGAGGATACGGTTGGTGAGCACCAGTCCGGAGAGGAGCTGTTCCTTGCCCGGCATTTCCGGGTTGAGCAGTGCGTAGCCGATACGCTCTCCGGCAAGGGAAAGGTTCTTGGAAAAGGAGCTGACCACGATGCTGTAGGGGTAGAGCGGAAGGATGGAAGGCACATCTACACCGTCGAATGCGAGGAACCTGTAAGGTTCGTCAGCAACGAGGAAGATGGGGCGTTCGCGGCCTTCATTTGCTTTATTGAGAATTGCGGCCAGTCCTTCAAGCTCTTCCTTGGTGTAGACAGCCCCGGTGGGGTTGTTGGGAGAGTTGATGAGCAGCACGCGGGTCTTCTCATTGATCGCATCTTCAATGGCGTTGAGGTCCAGTTCAAAAGTCAGCGGTTTGGAAGGTACGGTTACCAGTTCGCCGCCGGAGTTCTGGGCGTAGAAGCCGTATTCTACGAAGAAGGGAGCGGGGCAGAGGATCTGGTCGCCAGGTTCGAGGATTGCACGGTAGAGAGCGTTGATTGCCCCGGCTGCACCACAGGTGATTATCAGGTCGGAACCGGCAACTTTTACGCCCTGCTCCTCGGAAACAGTCTTGGCCAGCTTTTCGCGCAGGGAGGGGTAGCCGAAGTTGGGCATGTAGCCGAAAGCGAAGGGCTTGTCCGCTGTCTCGGCCAGCTCTCTGAGTCCTTCACCTACAGCAGCGGGGGCAGGAACGTCTGGGTTGCCCAGTGAAAAGTCGCATACAGCGTCTTCACCGTATTTTTTCTTAAGTTCTATGCCTGTTTCGAACATTTTGCGAATCCAGGATGAACGTTCAATGTATCCTTCCACTTGAGTTGAAAGAAGTTTCATTTTAATTCTCCACTTTTCTATCTTCGGTTTTTATTGGAATTCCCGCTGCGGCCCTTATTCTGAGGACGTCCGCCTTTCGGCTTGCCACGATAATTGTTTTTACGGGGGCGGGGTTTTTGCTGAGGTCTTGGTCTGGGAGCCGGGGGCTGCTCTGCTCGGGCGTGCAGGGATTTCTGGTACAGTTCGTCCAGAAGCATGCCGACGAGGATGCATTGTTCGTCATCCTCAGCCAGTTGGCGGACCAGATCTTTATAGCGTCTGATGCGTTCCCTTTCAAGGATGGTTTTGGCGCGGAAACGGCCTTCAAGAATGGTGGTCAGTCTTTCATTGATGGTTTCGAGTACCTGCTTGTCATCAGGAAGTTCACGGACTTCAAAGTTGATGTTGTAGGCCGTGGCGATGCGCTGCAGTTCGATTTTCTGGATAACGTCAACGAGAGAGATTGCCACACCGGAGGAACCTGCACGTCCGGTACGTCCGGCGCGGTGGATGTAGGATTCCTTGTCTTCCGGAGGTTCGTACATAAGCACGTGGGAGAGGTCCGGAACGTCGATGCCGCGGGCGGCAATGTCGGTGGCAACGAGGAAGCGTATTTCACCGCTGCGCAGCTGGGCCAGCACCCGTTCGCGCCTGGACTGGGAAAGATCCGAGGTCAGGTCTGCGGCATTGAAGCCGAAGTTGTTGAGCACGGCGGCCACGAATTCAACGTTGGCCTTGGTGTTACAGAAAATAATAGCTGAGGTGGGGTTTTCCGTCTCAAGGATACGCATGAGCTGGCGTTCCTTACCCATGGAGGGAACTTCGTAGTATGCGTGGTCGATCTCGGTAACATGCACCTGCTTGCTGCTCAGGCTGAGCAACTGCGGTTTGTACATGAATTCTTTGGAAAGGCGGATGACATGCTCGGGGAAAGTTGCCGAGAACATGTAGGTGGAAATAGGTCTGCGCGGCAGGTAGGATTTGACCTCACGCATGTCCGGATAGAATCCGATGGAAAGCATGCGGTCTGCTTCGTCGAAGATCAGGGTTTCAAGGTCTTCAAGATCGAAGGTACGCTTCAGCAGGTGGTCGAGAATCCTGCCCGGTGTACCAACAACCATGTGCGCTCCTTTTTCCAGCTCTTCGCGCTGGTGACCGTAGCCGACACCGCCGTAGACAGATAGAACTCGCAGGCCGGAACCTTCGAAAATTCTTTCAGCTTCGCGCTCAACCTGTCGGGCAAGTTCGCGGGTGGGTACAAGGATTAATGCCTGAGTGTAGTTGATATTTGGGTCGAGCTTTTCCAGAAGGGGCAGGACAAAGGCACCTGTTTTGCCGCTTCCTGTCTTGGCCTGCACCATGAGGTCTCGGTTTGAAAGCTGGTAGGGGAGAGATTTGGATTGGACCGGGGTAAGTGTTTCCCAGCCCGCTTTATCAAGGGCGTTCAGTATGGATGGGGGGAGTTCTTCTTTATTGATCTCCGGGAGTGCTTCTTCTGGTTCCACTACTTTATCCGGTTGATCGTGAACGCTTTTATTATGCATTGCATGCTGACTTTGGTCGTCTTTTGAATTGGTCATAAATGTTTTTCCTATTAAAACTTGAAATATCCGTAAAACACTACGCTATAAGTATTGGATTTTGCAAAGGGTATTTTGTCCGCTAATTGTTGGTATCGAAAAAGCAGATAAGATGATTGTGTTGCGATTGGCTTTAACTATTTGATCTTGTGATTAAATTGCATGTAATCCTGACCCATTAAACTTTATAAACGGGTGTTGCTATGCTTGAGAAATTGATGTCCAAACAAGTCTATTTCATAATCCGATGCATTCTGGCTGCCGTATTTGTGTATGCGGGCGCTGGAAAGTTGTTGGATGTGCAGGGCTTTGCCACGGTCATCAGCGGCTATGGACTGCTGCCCGCGCAATTAAACTACGTCGCGGCACTGGTACTGCCGCTGGCGGAGATTTTAATTGCCGCAGGTTTGGTCTGGGACGTAAAAGGTTCTCTTTCGTCTTATTCAATCCTGTTGCTGGTTTTTATGGCAGTTCTGGCTCATGGCATCAACATGGGGCTTGATGTTGATTGCGGTTGTTTCGCGCCCGGTGACCCGGAAGGCGAGGCCTATCACTCTCTGCGCGAAGCCTTGCTGCGTGATGCTTTTCTCCTTGCCGGATGTGGATATCTGTATTTGCTGCGCCGGGTGAAAGGGTATCGTGCCCGGTCGGTCCCAATTCCAATGTTTGCTACCCGGTAGAACTCAATTTGAAATTTGGAGGATGATGGAATGAAGATGTTTAAGAATATTTCTCTGGTCGCTGCTCTGTGTGCGCTGATGCTGGCTATGACCGGCTGTCTCGGCGCTGACAAGTTTGCGCAGGAAGTTGAAAAAGAAAAAGGCGCAGTTAAACTGCTTAAAGAAGTACAGCGTGGTGGATATGACATTATCACTACCCCTGAACTGAAAGCTCTGCAGGACAAGAAAGAGGATATGGTCATTATCGATACCATGCCGTATGAAGCAAGCTACAAGAAAGAGCACGTTCCCGGCGCAAAGCAGTTTCTTTTCCCCATTCCCGACATGGTTGAGTGGGACGTGAAGGAAACCGACGGCAAGACCAAAGAGCAGTTCATTGAAATGCTCGGTCCTGACAAAGACAAGCTTATCGTAATCTATTGCGGATTTGTAAAATGTACCCGCAGCCACAACGGTGCTGCATGGGCCAAAAAACTCGGCTACACCAACGTTAAGAGATACCCCGGCGGTATTTTCGCATGGAAAGGTGCTAAATACCCCGTCGGTTCAGTTAAGTAATCAGAACCGGATAACTCGGTTCTCTCTCCCGCCCCGGTGCATTGTGCGCCGGGGTTTTTCTTATCCTTCAACCCCCACCAGAATTCCGTCCGCTTCCCCGAAACGCAGGAGATCTTCCATGGACATGCGGCATGCTGTTTCCAGATTTTCCCCGGCATGGCGGCGGCATGATTCCAGAAGTTCACGAATTCCTTCGCCTTCCATAAGGAAAGAGTCAAGCATACCCCGGCTGGTCATGAAAACGCGGTCGCCCGGTTCCAGCGTATAGCTGGAGCAGGGCAGCAGGCCCAGCCCGAGGGTTCCGAGGTCGCCGCTTTGCCGTTCAATCAGGAAATGTGTCCTGTTCTTGTTCATGAAAATAAGCGGTAAGGCTCCGGCATTGACCACAGTCAGGATTCCATGCTCGCGGTTGATATGCAGATAGCTTGCGGAAAAGACCTCTTCGCTCATGTTTAGCGACTTCAGTTGCAGCCCGATGTTGCGCAAGGTTTCAGACGGTTTGAACAGTGGGCCGCTGTTGGCCGCCAGAACAGAACGGATGTGGTTTTGTATCTCATTTGTGCAGGATTCGGGGCAGTTTATAAGCAGGTGTCCTTCATCCTCTGTTCCCATTACTATTGCCTGATGTACGGCAGAGCCGCAGGGAGTCGGGCGGGAATGGGATATGGTCCGCGCGCCTTTTTCCGGAAAAGGTATTTGTGCAGGTGGCGGTACTTCGGGCCTGATTTGCCTGTTGTTTAAAAATTTATCGCAGATATTGAGCTTCAGGTGCAGTCTGATGCGGTTGATCACGTCTTTGTAGACAAACGGCTTTACAATAAAATCAACAGCACCTGTATCGTAACCCTTGGTTGTGTTGCCCTCATCATCCAGCGCGCTAAGGAAGATTAAGGGTATTTCCGCTGTTTCAGGCGAGAGCCTGAGTACTGTTGCGCATTCAAAGCCGGTTTCACCCGGCATCATGATGTCCAGCAGGATGAGGTCGGGCTGCTCTTGTTCTGCCAGTTCCCGCCCGGACCGTCCGTTGGTTGCAGTGAGAATGTTGTAACCCTGCTGGCGTAAGACAATTTCAAGGAATTCCAGATTGAACGGCTCATCGTCAACAATAAGAATAGTCGGAATGTTATTTGGGGAGATGGGCATTGGGGTAATCCTTTCTGTATCCCAGTTGTGTTTTGGTTTTTGAGTTTGTCAGTTTAGAGTAAAACAGAAAAATGGTCTTGTCCTTACTAAAAAAAGTGTATTTTGTTCGTATTTCTCGTTGCTAAGAAAGTTGCAGTTGCGTTAGATTGTTCCATCTTTATTTATCCTACAACTTTTTATCAGCAGGAGTTGACGAAATGCTTATCGGTATCCCTAAAGAGGTTAAAACCATGGAAAATCGTGTTTCCATGACCCCCGGCGGCGTGGAAACACTTGTCCGCCGCGGCCACGCCGTTGTGGTGGAAAAAGGTGCAGGACTGGGGTCCGGCCTTTCCGATGAAGAATATATTGATGCAGGCGCAAAAATCGGTTCTGTGGATGACGCTTGGGCGGCTGAAATGGTCATCAAGGTCAAGGAACCTATTGCCTCTGAATACAAGTATCTTCGTGAAGATCTCCTGCTGTTCACTTATCTGCATCTCGCTGCTGACGAACCGTTGACTAAAGTACTGCTTGATTCAGGCACCATCGGGGTTGCTTATGAAACCGTGCAGCTTCCTGACGGCTCTCTGCCTCTGTTGACCCCTATGAGTGAAGTCGCCGGGCGTCTGGCTGCTCAGGAAGGAGCCTTACACCTTGAAAAAACGAAGGGTGGCCGCGGTGTGCTGCTCGGCGGAGTTCCCGGTGTGGCCCCGGCTAAGGTTATGGTTATCGGTGGCGGCGTGGTCGGAACCAATGCGGCTAAAATTGCATCCGGCATGGGTGCTAAAGTGACTATCTTCGATGTAAACCATGCCCGCCTTCAGTACCTGGATGATATTTTCAATGGCCGGGTGACCACCATGACTTCCACTGAACCTAATATCAGGGCTGGTGTTGCAGAGGCTGATCTTGTCATCGGCGCGGTGCTTATCCCCGGTGCCAAGGCTCCGAATCTGGTTACCCGCGATATGCTTTCCACTATGAAGGAAGGGGCTGTAATTGTCGATGTTGCTGTTGACCAGGGTGGCTGTGTTGAAACCATTAAGCCAACTACTCATAGTGATCCAACTTATGTTGTAGACGGTGTTGTGCACTATGGTGTGGCAAACATGCCCGGCGCGGTTCCCAGAACTTCGACTTTTGCCCTTGTAAACCAGACCCTGCCATACGCCTTGCAGCTTGCGGATAAGGGGCTTGATGCCCTGCGCGATAACCCTGTCCTTAAGCTCGGCCTGAACACAATGGGCGGTAAGCTTACCTACGCAGCAGTTGGTGAAGCTTTTGGCATTGATTGCGTGAGTCCGGACGACGCTCTGGCCTAAACAGCAAGATGCAAAAAATTATTTTACGGGCGGAGGTGTTCTACCTCCGCTTTTTTATTGTTAAATGAAAAAGATATTTTAGGGATATTTATAATTAAAGGATGAAAAAAAGTTTTGTTAGGATTATATTTAATCCTCGTTACTGATGTGTTTTTAGGAGTAGTAATGTCTGATAGCGGGCGTGTTTTAATAGAAAATCCAGCTGTGGCGGCCTGTTGGCTGGGCTCAGATCTGAACTGGCTTGTATTAAGTAGTGTGGGGGTGTTGTCCATGCCGGTCTGGTATGCTGCCGTTCCATATTTAGCATGGCATGAAAGCAGGGTTAACCATGAATAGTAGAGTTATTTCCGGAAAATATCTGCTGTTTATGTTTGCTTTGGGCAGTGTTTCCCTCTGGCTTGTAGAGGTCTTTTTTGAATTCATTTGGTTTAATCCGAATTCTGACAGCTTTGTCTCCCTGGTCTTTCCTGTGGATGATCCCAAGGAATTGTTTTCTCGCTTTGTTCTGGTCAGTTCCCTGCTGCTTAGTGGTGCGGTTGTTTCCTATCTGTATGACAAGCAGGCAAGTTCAGGCCGTAGAGCCTGTGAGAGTGAGCAGAAGCTGAAGACTATATTTAATTCCATTGGGGACGCGGTTATCGCCACAGATGCTGCGGGCATGGTTACACGCATGAACCCGGTAGCCGAGCAGCTTACCGGTTGGACCGTTCAGGAAGCCAATGGGCTTGCTCTGTCTGAAGTCTTTAAAATTATCAATTCCGCCACCCAGCACCCGATTGTTAATCCGGTGGATAAGGTCTTGAAATCAAGGGCCGTCGTAGGTCTTGCAAATCATACTACTCTTATTTCCAGAACTGGAGAACGATTCCAGATTGCCGATTCTGCTGCTCCGGTTTTTGATGATACCGGGGAAATGTCCGGAACAGTCCTTGTGTTCAGGGATGTCTCCGATGAGTACCGTCAGCAGGAAGAGTTGCGCAAGTTACAGAACTATCTTTCAAATATTATTGATTCCATGCCTTCAATCCTTGTCGGTGTTGATGCCGAGGGGCTGGTTACGCAATGGAATATGACCGCTGAAAAAGTAACGGGTGTTCCCGCTGATGCCGCGCAGGGAAAAGCTTTGTCTTCGGTATTTCCGCGTATGGCTTCCGAGATGGAGAAGATCAAGGAAAGCATAAAGACCCGCACTCCCCGTAGCGAGGAACGGCAGTCCCGACAGGATGAGAAGGGGGTCTGCTATGAGGATGTGACCATCTATCCCTTAATAGCCAACGGCGTGGAAGGGGCGGTGATCCAGATTGATGATGTTACCGAGCGTTGCAATCTGGAGCAGATGATGATCCAGACAGAGAAAATGATGTCCGTCGGCGGTTTGGCGGCCGGGATGGCTCATGAGATTAATAACCCGCTTGCGGCGATATCCGGTAATTCCCAGAATATTCTCAATCGTATTTACAAGGATTTGGATAATAACCGTCGAACAGCTGAAGAATGTAATGTTGACCTTGAAAATATGCGTGACTACTTATCTCGCCGGGAGATTCCGAGGATGCTCAACGGTATTTCAGATTCATGCAACAGGGCGGCGACCATTGTCAGCAACATGCTCCGTTTCAGCCGTAAGAGCAAAAGAGAGTTTTCCGGATGCAATCTTGCTGAATTGATGAACAGCACGCTAGAGCTTGCCGCTAATGATTATGATCTCAAGCGTGAGTATGACTTTAGGAAAATAGATATTATAAAGGAGTACAGTCCCGATCTTTCAGAAGTTGTCTGTGAGGAAAACGAGATTCAGCAGGTTTTCCTTAATCTGTTGAAGAACGGCGCACAGGCTATGATGGAAAAGGATTATGTTGATGGGAGTCCTTGTTTTGTCATAAGATTGAAGAAGGAAGGTGGAATGGCTGTTGTGGAAGTTGAAGACAACGGTCCGGGTATGTCTGAAGACGTGCGCAAAAGGGTTTTTGAGCCTTTTTTTTCTACTAAGAATGTCGGACAGGGGACCGGACTGGGATTGTCGGTTTCCTATTTTATAATAACTGATCAGCATAACGGTTTTATGGAAGTTGATTCGGTTCCGGGCAGTTGGACCCGTTTCGGAATTAAGATTCCAGTCTCAGGGCAGGAGGCTTAGTCGATGTCACACTCAATACTTGTTCTTGATGATGATGTTCATGTAAGGGAAAGTCTTGCCATAGGGCTTGAAGATGAGGACTTTGATGTCTACGAAGCCGGTAGTTCCGAAGAAGCCTTGAGCTTTCTTAATGGACAGAAAGTGGACTTGGTCGTGGTGGATTTGAGACTGCCGGGAATGAATGGTACTGACTTCATCAATGAAGCCCGTCAGAGATGGCCGGAGCTGAAGTTTGTAATCTATACCGGTTCTCCTGAATTCAGTATCCCGGTTGACCTTGCAGAAGTTCCCAGTGTTTCGAATTCCATATTTTTGAAGCCTTTGCCCACATGTGAGGTCATGGTCAGCGAAATAAGACGTATGCTGGGTTAGGACTTACTCAAATTTGCAATAAGTGCGGGTTGCCGCTATCAGATTATCTGAAACGGTTTCCTGGAGTGTATTTTAGTGCCACCGAAAGAAGAAATAATATATATTGAAGCCAAGGCTCCAACTGAGCCTCCGCCGGAAGAGGGGCTGCCGCCATGGATGGCCACCTTTGCGGACATGGTTACGCTTCTGCTGTGCTTTTTTGTTCTGCTGCTTTCCTTTGCAAACCAGGATGTCGCGAACTTTGAGACCTTGAAAGGTTCCATGAAGGACGCTTTTGGTGTTCAGACTCAGGACCGCACCGGGAAACATATGGCGTTTTCAAAATCGCCCCATGTTGCAAGTTCCACGAGTGCCAAGGCCAAGAAGAAGATGGAAGCTCTGGAAGTGGACATCAGGGCATTTATATCTGCCGGTAAACTGCAGAAGCTTATGGCGGTGAATACCGATCAGCAGGGTGTTCTGGTCAGGGTTCCCACTAGAGCCATCTTTCTACCCGGAACGGCAACAATCAATCCCAGAGCCACGAAATTGCTTGATAAGGTGGCCGGGATTATGAAGAAGAAAAATTTTAATCTGGTCGTTCGTGGACATACCGATGATCGGGCAACAAAAAATAATATCTACAGCTCCAACTGGGAGCTTTCCGCTGCAAGGGCTGCCTCATGCCTGCGCTACATTCTTAAGAAATCCGGGGTTTCATCAAAGCGTGTAAAGGCTGTGGGGTACGCCGGGACCAAGCCTTTGGTTCCCAATACCTCTAACCGGAACAGGGCCATCAACCGTAGAGTTGAGTTCTATTACCAACCGCCTTCGGAAAAGTTTTAAGTCAGACACAAAAAAATCCCGGTATTTCATAATTGAAATGCCGGGATTTTTTGGATCAGCTGAACCGTTATTTAGCTCTTTTTGCGCTTTTCCCAGAGTTTCATTTCCTTCATCTTCTTGCGCCGTTCGCGCTGCAGGGACTTACAGACCAGCGGGGTTTTTTTAGCGTAGCCCCATTTTTCGCGATATTCTTCAGGGGTCAGGCCGTATTTTGCAAGGTGACGCTTGGTTAACACCTTGAAAGATTTTCCTGATTCCAGACAAATGATGCTCTTTTCGCGAATAGCTTTCTTGGGGTCGACCGGAGGTGTCGGTTCCGGGGAGCCGCTATCCAGCATCCCTTCGCTTATTTTTTTGATTCCAGATGCCAGCTTTTGAACCATGGAAGTGATTTCTTCCTCGGTCATGGTTCTTACGCTGGCCTGTGCTTTTACGATTTCAAGAGCTTCTTTAAGATGATCTTCCATATTCTCTCCCGTAATCTGTTTTGATTATGCTCCCGTTACAAAATTAAAGTTTTGTAAGTGTGTATGCTGATGCTTTTTCATATAGCATAAAATGATGAATCTATTCTTATGTCTGTTATTTAAGTTGTCAGTCCTTTTAGGATGATAGATCCATCGGTCACTTATCGCTACTAATAACACTATCTATGTATAAAGGTGAAGTAGAATATTAAAAAACTTTTTACTATTTTTGCTTAAATAGTGAATCATCCGTAAGGATCTATTCTGATTTAACTTTCCGGAAATGAGTAAACCTCTTTTTAGATACATGCCTGAAATTTTACATGTGTCCATTACTTTTTATGTTTGTTGATGTATAAGAGTGATGTGAATTCTGTGTCTGGTGGGATTTCTGTTATCATCTTCAATGAATCAAATGATATCTAGTAGATAGTGAGGTTTATTATGCCCAAAGATATTAACGACTTCTTGAAAGAGATCGGGGGAATGGATGTTGAGTCCCTTGTAAACTGCGTCTGCCGTCATCATTTATCTAATCTGGGACGGGATTATGGACGTACTGATATTTTTTCACTTTACCATGCTCTGGCTTATACCTTGCGGGACCGTCTTGTTGGTAACTGGATAAAGACCCAGCGTGCATATTACAGCCAGCGGGCTAAGAGCGTTTACTATCTTTCACTGGAGTTCCTGACTGGGAAGTCTCTGGCTAGTAACACCTTGAGCCTTGGAGTGGAAAAAGAAGTCAAGGAAGTACTCAAAAAATTCGGTCTGACTCTTGATGAGGCGGAAAGTGCCGAGGCCGATGCCGGACTGGGTAACGGCGGTCTGGGGCGTTTGGCTTCATGCTTCCTTGATTCAATGGCCAGTCTTGGAATTCCCGGTTACGGCTATGGAATCAGATATGAGTATGGAATTTTCAAGCAGGCTATTGAAAACGGGGAGCAGGTCGAGGCCCCGGATGACTGGCTGCACAGTGGAAATCCATGGGAGTTTAACCGTAAGGGGTTCATGTTCACGGTTCGTCTTTACGGACGGGAAGAGCAATATACCCATGAAGACGGTTCCGCGCGCCAGCGCTGGACAGATAGTGCCAAAGTAATGGCTGTCCCTGTGGATATGCTTATTCCGGGCTACAAAAACGGCAACGTCATCAATATGCGGCTTTGGGAGGCCCAGCCTGCCCGCCGCTTTAATTTCGATCTGTTCAACAGCGGGGATTACATCCGTTCCATGGAAGATGCGGTTCGTTCGCAGACAATTTCGAAGGTTCTTTATCCCAATGACCATCTCAGTGAAGGCCGTGAGCTGCGCCTTGTGCAGCAGTACTTTTTTGTCTCGGCGACTATTCAGGACATGATGCGTCGTTTCAAAAAGCTGAAACTGGACTTTTCGGAACTCCCGAACCGGGCCGTAGTCCAGCTGAATGAAACCCATCCGGCCATTGCTATCCCCGAACTTATGCGGATTCTTATTGATGAACATATGCTCAACTGGGATGAAGCGTGGCGCATCTGCCGCAGAACCTTTGCATATACCAACCACACAATGATGCCGGAAGCGCTCGAAAAGTGGCCTCTTGAAATGATGCGCAAAGTGCTGCCCCGGCATGTCTCCATCATTTTTGAGATCAACCGGCGTTTCATTGAAGATGTGAAAGTCCGTTTTCCGGGAGATGAGGACCGCCTGAAACGCATGTCGATAATTGAGGATGGAGAATATCCGCAGGTACGTATGGCCTGGCTGGCCGTGGTGGGCAGCTTTACCGTCAATGGCGTTTCCGCTCTGCATGGGGACTTGATCAAGAAAAGTATTTTTCAGGATTTTGTGGAGATGTTCCCCGGAAGGTTTACTTCGGTGACTAACGGTATCACTCCGCGCAGATGGCTGCGGCAATGCAACGAGCCGCTTTCCGAGTTGATTACTGAAAAGATCGGTGACGGGTGGGTTACTGATCTTGCCCAGTTGAGGGAGCTTGAACCGCTGGCGGATGATCCTGAATTTCAGGACCGCTGGTATCAATGTAAGCTCAAAGAGAAAAAGCGTCTGGTTGATTATGCCCGCAATGATTACGGTCTCTATCTGCCTGCGGACTGGATGTATGATGTTCATGTGAAGCGCATTCATGAATACAAACGCCAGCTTTTAAATGTCCTGCATGCAGTGACTTTATACTGCCGCCTGAAAAAGAACCCGGATAGCGTGGCTGCCCCGAGGCTTAAGATTTTTGCCGGGAAAGCCGCTCCCGGCTACTTCATTGCCAAGCGTATTATCCGTTTGATCAATTGTGTGGGAGCAGTTGTGAATTCCGATCCGGCGGTAAACCACAAGCTGCGCATCGCCTTTATGCCCAACTACCGGGTTTCTCAGGCTGAACGCATTATTCCGGCAACTGATCTTTCGGAACAGATTTCCCTTGCCGGAACAGAAGCCTCAGGAACAGGCAATATGAAATTCGCGTTGAACGGGGCTTTGACTATCGGAACCCTTGACGGAGCCAATATCGAGATCATGGAGGAAGTGGGCCGGGAGCATATGTTTATTTTCGGTATGGATGCTGATGATGTCGAGGCGCGCAAGTATAACGGCTACAACCCTTCAGATGTTGCCTCTGAAGATCAGGAGCTTGGTGAAGTGTTACACTATATCGGGGACGGCACTTTTTCAGAAGGGAACCGGGACCTGTTCAGGCCTATCCTTGATACGCTGTTTAGCGGTGGCGACCAGTATATGGTCCTTGCTGATTACCGCGATTATGTGGATACACAGGACCGGGTAGATGAAATGTGGCTGGACCGCAGAAGCTGGCTGCGCTGTTCAATCCTTAACACTGCCGGGTCCGGGTATTTTTCAAGTGACCGGGCTATTATGGACTATGCCCGTAATATCTGGGGAATCAGGCCTATGGATTTGGAAAAGTAGTTCAGATTTAACTGAAGTTTAATCAAGCCGCCTATTTATATGAAGATAGGCGGTTTTTTATGGCTTAAGGAACTATTTGAAAATATGGATTGAGAAGTTTTACCTGAAAATAGTTTAATGATAAAAGCCCATTTTCACGGAAAACAGTCTGTATTTCGCGAAGGGGCAGTTGAGTGGAAGACGTTTGTCCGGTCTCAGTCCATACATTTCGCGGGGTGAGGGCTGCTTTGCTTTCAGTGGGAAATTTACATATATTGACCGTCTTGAATTGACCACAAAACGGATGTCCGAGAATGAAAATGAAATTTCGCCCCTTTACTTTTCTGTTGCTGTTTCTCCTGCTTCTGGCGGGAGTTTGCGCGGCTTCCTATCACATGGGTTATTTTGATGCTTTTTTCACAGAAAAAACGGATCATAGCCAGCCGCAGGAAGGGGAAGGTCCTGTCGCACGCCGTGAGGTTAGCAAACTTGTTTTACCGCTAAAATCGGCTGATGAGCAGGGTGATGAGGCAGCTAGAGAACTCAATGAAGCAGAGATTTCGGCTTCAAATACTCAGGTTGCTGCTGATACGGCTGAGCAAGACGGACAGGGCGCTGAGGCCGCAGTTGCTGAAGCCAAGCCTGCTGCACCGGCCGAGAAGGCTGCTCCCAAGCCGATAGCTAAACCCCAGCCGAGGCCCAAGCCGAAACCTGCTTCTGCGAAGACCGTTCCAGCTTCTGCCGGAGGTGACCTGAAAGGGATCAAAACTTCCTGTCTGAATAAGAAAGCAATCGTCAATGTTCAGCTCTCTGCTGCTGCCGGAAAGATCAGCTGGTTCAATCTCGATAAACCGCGCCGGTTGGTTGTTGATATGCACGGAAAATGGAACAATAAGGCCAAATCCGTCTACCGGGTGAAAAATTGTCCGCTCTCCAAGGTTGTGTTGGGCGAGCATCCCGATAAATTCCGTTTGGTAATTTATTTAGACCCGAATAAATTTCCCGCTAAGGTCAAGCCCGTTGTGCGCAGGCTTGATAATGCGGTCTCAGTGGAGCTTGGTTTTTAGATCCAGTTCTGCAACATATTTGCCTTGAACGGCCCGGAGTTTTAAAAACTCCGGGCCGTTTTTATTTATGTATCATCTTTTTTCTAAGCTGTTTATATTTATGTGCTTAGTGAGATGTTGTTGCGCGTAACATAAATGTAACAGGTGGGTCATTGCCCTGTAACCCGTGCCGGATAGTTAATTCCTGTCTGCTTGAGAAGGCTGGCAGTTATTCAATGCGAACCAAGTAAGATCAGGGGTCGGACGAGCCTGATCCGATTTTATTTTATATAATAATTATGGAGACAATCTAATGGGGCAAGCTGTTAAAATCGCTTCCAAAAATTTGGATTTTTACTATGGTGACTTCAAGGCGCTTGAAGATATTTCCATGGATTTTGAAGAGAACAGGGTCACCGCACTTATCGGGCCTTCCGGTTGTGGTAAAAGTACTTTCCTTCGTTGCCTGAACAGGATGAATGACCTGATCCCCGGAACCCGTGTGGACGGCGATCTTACACTGGATGATGAAGATATCTACGCTCAGGGTTTGGATGTTGTTACCCTCAGAAGACGCGTGGGTATGGTTTTCCAGAAGCCCAACCCTTTTCCTAAATCAATTTTTGAAAATGTAGCTTATGGTCTGCGTGTAAACGGCATTAATGACAAAGAATTTATCGCTCGCAAAGTGGAAGAAAGCCTTAAAGGCGGTGCTCTCTGGGACGAAGTAAAAGACCGCCTGCACTCTTCCGCTCTAGGTCTTTCCGGTGGACAGCAGCAGCGCCTGTGTATTGCCCGTGCTTTGGCCGTTGAACCCGAAATCCTGCTCATGGACGAACCTGCCTCCGCCCTCGACCCCATTGCTACCCAGAAGATCGAAGACCTGATTCACGAATTGAAGAGGAATTTCACCATCATCATCGTTACCCACTCCATGCAGCAGGCTGCACGTGTGTCAGATCAGACCGCATTCTTCTACATGGGGCGCCTTGTGGAAACCGGTAAGACCGAGACCATGTTCACCAAGCCCAAGAACAAGCAGACTGAAGATTATATTACCGGTCGATTCGGTTAGATTGCTGTTCAATTCATGTTTACAGGTCTGGCTTTCCGGACCGCAATATTACGGAGATTACAGATGGAGCAACGTGCCCATTTCAGTAAAAAAATGGATGAATTGAAGGTTCAGCTTCTCAGGATGTCCAGCATGGCGGAAACAGCACTGCATAATTCTGTGAAAGCTTTAGCCGAATGCAATGCAGAGCTGGCTGAAGACATCATTATGAATGATATTAAAATCAATGAGCTTGAATGCGAACTTGATCAGTATAACCTCGGGCTACTGGCCCTCGACCAGCCTATGGCTCGTGATTTGCGATTCATTGTCGGTTCCATGCGTATTGCCAGTAATCTTGAACGTATCGGTGATCAGGCGGTTAATCTTTCCAACCGGGCTGTATTTTTGAGCACCCGCCCGCCACTTCCTTTCAATCAGCAGTTGGACCAGATGGGTGCTATTGCTATGGATATGGTTTCCAAGGCCGTTAAATCCTTTGCTGATGAGGACGCTACCCTTGCGTCGGAAGTCTGTGGAATGGATAACGAGGCAGATAGTCTTAATGTTCGCATTCTCAAAGGTTTAATCGAAAATATGGTTTCCGAAACAAGGATCGTGGAGCGGGGTGTTCACCTGATTATGGCTGCAGCTAACCTTGAGCGTGTCGCCGATCAGGCTACCAATATTGCCGAATCAGTGATTTTTATCACTCAGGGGGTTAATATCAAGCATCAGTGCCGGGGATAATATGCAGCTGTTTATCGGTAGATTTTCTTTGAAGGAGTCGGATTTGTCCCGACTCTTTTTTTTGTTCTAATCATTGAGCGCAAACGATTTCAGGCGGCAGTGCCTTGCTGAATTTGGTTTACATAAGTCTATTTTTAAGATAGAAGCAGTTCTCTTAATCTCAAGATGGAGTTCTGTACCCGGTGGTATTGAAAATCACGGGTTAATGATTACCCTATTAGTCTTGAGTTTTTTCCCGTAACGGGCATTAGGGATGAAGTGTGGTCCTCATGGACCAACGGACAATCTGGGCATCGGCTGCCTCGGAACGCGTGAGCAGGTTGGATCCAATGCGCTTCTCCCATAATATATATGCCGAAATTTTGTCCGAGGACATCGTTGTTGGAGGTAACCCATGGAAAACAATGAAAACATGAACGCCGAAATGGAAATGGACTTCGAGGCTGCCCTTGAAGACTATCTTAATGCCGATTTCGGAAATCTGGACGAAGGAAGCATCGTTTCCGGTGAAGTAGTTAAAGTAGACAAGGACTTCGTTCTTATCGACGTTAACTTCAAGTCTGAAGGCCAGATTGCAGTATCTGAATTTCTGGATGCTGACGGTGAAGTGACTGTTGCAGTCGGTGACAAAGTAGACGTTTTTGTTGCAAACAAAAACGAAAACGAAGGCACTATTCACCTTTCCCGCGACAAAGCCAAGCGCATGCAGCTCTTCGACAAACTCGAAGAAGTGCAGGAAAAAGAAGGCGTTGTCGAAGGCAGAATCATCCGCCGCATCAAAGGTGGTTACACCGTTGATCTCGGTGGCGTGGAAGCATTCCTGCCTGGTTCTCACGTTGATCTTCGTCCCGTTCCTGATATGGACGCTCTCGTTGATCAGACTTACGAATTCAAGATTCTCAAAATTAACCGTCGCCGCAGCAACGTTATCGTTTCCCGCCGCGTTCTTCTCGAAGAACAGCGCAACGAAATGCGTTCCCAGCTGCTTGAAACTCTCGAAGAAGAGCAGACCGTTAAAGGTAAAGTCAAGAACATCACCGAATACGGTGTATTCATTGACCTCGGCGGTCTCGACGGTCTTCTGCATATCACAGACATGTCCTGGAAGCGCATCAAGCATCCTAAGGAAATGGTCGCACTCGGTGATGAGCT
>PPCM01000428.1_pt1 | contig 40535 bp, 33 predicted proteins | sample 1555541 | NCBI WGS metagenome assembly PPCM01 (sample SAMN05284479, study PRJNA326546) | Marine sediment metagenome, whole genome shotgun sequencing project. | isolation source: marine sediment | place: Germany: Wadden Sea | collected 2012-09-05
TGCTACGACACTTCCATGGGCCTGACTCCTCTCGGCGGTATCATCATGGGTACCCGTTGCGGTGACATTGACCCCGCAATTGTAGGTTTTATTGCAGAAAGAACCAAGCAGAGCGCTGCTGAAGTTGTAGCAACCCTGACCAACGAATCCGGTCTGAAAGGCATCTGCGGTTCCAACGACTTGCGTGACATCCACGCCCGTATCGAAGAAGGCGATGAAAAAGCTAAACTCGCTCTGGACATGGCCTGCCACCGTGTACGTCAGTTCATCGGCTCATACGCTTTCGAACTCGGCCGCGTAGATGCTATCGTATTCACCGCAGGTATCGGTGAAAACGACGAAATCTACCGTGAGAATTGCCTCTCCGGCCTCGAAAACTTCGGTATTACCATCAACAAAGAAAAGAACGATAACTGGGATAGAACTCCCTCTTACATCAGTGATGATGAAGGCGCTGTAAAGGTTGCTATTATCGCCACTAATGAAGAACTCGAAATCGCAAACGATACTGTAGCAGTTCTCGGACTGTAGAAAGTATATATTGAAAAAACCGGGGTGAAGTGTGGAAGGCTTCACCCCGGTAGAAGAATGGACAGGCCTCCTGCTTGGGTATGACGACTAATTCAATAGACGCTTTACCGGAAGGACAGTCTGAAGGAAACGGTCCGTAACAGTCTTGAAGGAAGAGACTGTACCGCCAGTCTTGTGGAAGGGATGTGGCGGTGAATACGGAAATATTAACGGAAGATGTATTTATAACATCGACCATCGTATTTGGGGGAAAAATGACAGCTAAACCTGAAAGTGTAAAGCTTTTTACCGATAAAGCTGAGCTTGTGTCTGCTGTAGTGACAGAGATTTCTTCTCTGGATGAAGCTTACAAGTACACAATGGATCTCTGCGGAAAAAAAGAAGCCTGTAAAATGCTCATTTCCGGTTGTGAACAGAATCTTTCCAGCGGTGCTGAGAAACTTTGTGCAACCAAAACCGGCAAAACTATCGTAGCACCTGCGCTTGGAGAAAAGGAAGCAGCAACATTCGAAAAGCAGTGTGACGATAATGGTTTTACCCTGATTAAAGATAGCGTCCGTAACCACCTTGGCGGTATTGATATCGCATTTACTTACGCCGATTACGGCATTGCCGAGACCGGAACTATCGTCCTCAACTGTCCCAGTGAAGAATTGAGACTGGCCACCATGATTAGTGAAGTGCATGTAGCAGTTCTGCCCAAGTCCAAGCTTGTGGATAACTCCTACGACATTGAGTCATGGATGGAAGGCAACATGATGAAAGGTGACTACACTGCATTCATCACCGGAGCCAGCCGTACAGCCGACATCGAGCGTGTTCTTGCCATCGGCGTACACGGTCCCCTTGAACTTCATATTCTTCTCCTGGAGGACTAATCATGCAGGACGCTAAGAATCTTAAAGAATACAGAAAAGAGATCAGGGAATCCCTTGATAACGACTTCCTCAGAACTGCAATGGACAACTTTGCTGTTGCCTACCGTGCCAGCCGTGCCAACGCGTTCAAGGATATGGACGAAAAAGCGCTGATTGCGGACATCGCCGCAGCTAAAGATGCTTCTGCCCAGAGGCTCGACGAACTTTTCGATAAATTTAAAGAAGAAGCAGAAAAGCGCGGTGCAGTTGTCCACCTTGCCAAGGATGCGAAAGAAGCCAATGAGATTATCGGCCGCATCGCAATAGAGGAAGACTGTAAGACCATCGTCAAATCCAAGTCCATGACTGCGGAAGAGACTCTGCTCAACCATCATCTCGAAGACGATCTGAATCTGAAGGTTGTTGAAACCGACCTCGGTGAGTGGATTATTCAGATGCGTAAGGAAGGTCCTTCGCATATGGTTATGCCTGCGATTCACCTTTCCCGTCATCAGGTCAGCGACCTCTTTTCCGATGTTACCGGCCAGAAGCAGGGTGATGATGTTCAGGCTCTCGTGAAGGTTGCTCGCCGCGAGCTTCGTCAGGAATTTGTTGATGCTGATATGGGCATCTCCGGCGGTAACTTTGCTATCGCCGAAACCGGTTCCATCGGTCTCGTTACCAACGAAGGTAACGCCCGTCTGGTTACCACTCTGCCCAGAGTGCATGTTGCTCTCATGGGTCTTGATAAATTGACTCCCAAACTTCATGACGCTCTGCGTGTGATCAAAGCTCTGCCACGTAATGCTACCGGTCAGGCGATCACTTCTTATGTTACCTGGATCACCGGGTCCAACGAGTGCGCTGCGGCTGAGGATGACAGGAAGAAAGTGCACTTCGTGTTTTTGGACAATGGAAGACGCGCTCTCGCAAAGGACCCGGTGTTCTCTCAGGTTCACCGTTGCGTACGCTGTGGCGCATGCGCCAACGTTTGTCCTGTCTACCGTATGGTCGGCGGCCACAAGATGGGCCATATCTATATCGGGGCTATCGGCCTCATCCTTACCTACTTCTACCACGGTACTGATAAGGCTAAAAACCTTGTACAGAACTGCATTAACTGTGGTGCTTGTAAGGAAATCTGCGCAGGTGGAATTGACCTGCCCGGCCTGATTAAAGACATTCAGGCCCGCATTCTGGAAGAAGAAGGACATCCTATGTACTCCTCCTTCCTCGCTAAAATGATGAAAAACCGCAAACTTTTCCATAAGTTCCTGCGCATTGCTAAGCATGCTCAGAAGCCTGTGAAAGGTAAAGACGGTTTCATGCGCCACCTGCCGATGATCTTCGCACCTGATCATGACTTCCGCGCACTGCCCACCGTGGCAGAAGTGCCTTTCCGCGACATGTGGGCCAAAGTTAAGCCTGCTAAGCCTGCGGAAACCAAGTTCAAGGTAGCTATGTTCTCCGGTTGCGTTCAGGATTTCGTATACCCTGAACAGTCTGTTGCTACCGTTGAGTCCATGAAGAACAAAGGTGTCGACATGGAATACCCCATGGATCAGTCCTGCTGCGGTCTGCCGCTGCAGATGATGGGTGAAGTTGAAAGCGCCAGAGACGTTGCTCTTCAGAACATGAAGGCTTTTGAAGAAGTTGATTGCGATTACATCATCACCATGTGTGCTTCCTGTGCATCACACCTGAAACACAACTATATGAAGATGCTCGGCAAAGATCCCAAATACGCTATGCGTGTTAAGACTTTCGCTGATAAAGTCATCGACTACAGCTCTTTCATGAACGATGTTCTCGGTGTTGAAAAAGAGGACTTCCTTGATTCCGCCGGTGACTCTGTGACTTATCACGCTCCCTGCCACCTCTGCCGTGGGCTGGAGGTTAAAGCCGCTCCTCGCGAGCTGATGGTCAAAGCCGGTCTGGACTACAAAGAAAGTGCTGAAGAAGAAGTCTGTTGTGGATTCGGTGGAACCTACTCTGTGAAGTTCCCCAAGATTTCCGAACAGCTTCTTGAAAAGAAAATCAATAATGCTAAGGAAAGCGGTGCTAAAGTGCTGCTGACCGACTGCCCCGGTTGCGTAATGCAGATCCGTGGTGGTGCCAAGAAGCAGGGTGCAGACCTCGAAGTCAAGCACATTGCTGAATACATGGCTGAACGCAGAAAATAAAATACGACACACGCTCACTGTCCGCGACTTTGTTTGCCGGTCGCGGACAGTGGTTTAAGCTGCGGCATGTAATAATGCCTCCAAACCCGGTACCCTTCACCTCGCAACTGAAAACACCGGTTACAGGCCGCACATCTAAGGCTTTTCCATTCGCTCGCCCGATGGAAAAGCCTTTTTTTTTGTAATCTTGTATATATTTGAAATAGGTGGATCTGTATAAGGATAAAATATTAACTTTTGTTGTTATGTTGTCGATACATGTGTAGGATGTTTTAATCTGTAAGGTTTAGGGAATGGCACATGGTTGTATCAGGGTTGCTTCTGTGTGTGCTGGGATAATTGGTTTCGACTCTTTGGAGAAAGGTATGTTGAAAAATCTGTCTATTGCTGGACGTTTTGTATTACTATTGGCTTCAGTTCTTGTCTTTTTGGTTATCTGTGGTGCAATGTTTCTGGTCGAAATTCGCGATGTAGAGCATATTGGCCTCAGTGAAATTGAAAATGTTATGCTTCAGGGCCAAAAGAACAAGGTTGAAGTTGCTACAAGAGCCGCAGCGGAGTCTATTGGTGTTCAGTTGAAAGAGATTGAGGGTGATGATGCCAAGGTTGCTTTCATCCGTAAATCCATTGATGGCTTCAGGTTTGAGAAGGACAATTCCGGTTATTTCTTTGTTTATAAAGGAACGGTCAATGTTGCGCTTCCTCCTAAGAAGTCGCTGCATGGTAAAGACTTGAGCGGAGCCAAGGATAAGAACGGTGTTTATTTTGTCCGTGAACTGGATAAAGAAGCCCGTAGCGGTGGAGGGTTTGTAGAATATATTTTTGATAAGCCAGGTAAAGGACTTCAACCAAAGATTGCTTACGCAACTATGATTCCCGGAACTGATATGTGGATTGGTACTGGGGTTTATATCGATAATATTGAAGCTGAGAGAGAGCGTGTCAGGACCGTTATTGATGACGAAGTCGTCAGCGACACAACCAGAATCATTTTGATAATGCTGGCTCTTCTGATCTTTGCGCTTACTCCGTTGTGTATATTCATTGTTCGTTCCATAGTGCGTCCTATCCAGGCCGCTACAGATGCGGCGGTGCAGGTATCTGAAGGGGATCTCAGTATCAGCCTGAATCCTACCGGAAAAAGTGAGATTTCAACTCTGCAGCGTGCGATCAATACCATGACGACCACACTTGATAAGAACCTGAGTGACATCAAACGCAAGGAAGCTGAATCAGCAGAGCAGGCTCGTGTTGCCCAAAATATGGCTGCTGAGGCTGAAGAAGCCCGCAAGCAGGCTGAAGGAGCTAAGCGTGATGGTATGCTCACAGCTGCGAATAAGCTGGAAAGCGTCCTCAATAATATAGTGAAGATTTCCCGGGATGTTGAGAGATCTACTAATGAGATTATGAATGGTAGTGAATTTCAGAAAGAACGCATTGCTGAAACAGCAACAGCCATGGAAGAAATGAACGCCACTGTTCTCGAAGTTGCCAGAAATGCCACCGAGACCAATGAAGATACTGACCAGACCAAAAACAAGGCAACTGAAGGACAGAGTGTGGTCCAAGGCACAATTGAATCCATGGTCAGTGTTCAGGGGCAGACCAACGAGCTGGAAAGGCTTATGGATCAGCTCAACACCCAGTCCATTGAAATTGGAAACGTTATGGGCGTAATTAATGATATTGCGGACCAGACGAACCTTCTTGCCCTAAATGCTGCAATTGAAGCTGCCCGTGCCGGTGAAGCCGGACGAGGTTTTGCTGTCGTTGCGGATGAGGTCCGCAAGTTGGCTGAAAAGACAATCGGGGCTACTGATGAAGTTGATAAGTCTATCAGTTCAATTCAGGGACTTGCCAAGCAGAATATTGAGGGCATGCGTACAGCGGTCGGAGCTATCGGCGAAGCAACTGAACACTCTCGTTCTTCCGGTGAAGTTCTGGCTGAGATTGTTGCGTTGGCATCTAACGCTGCGGGGCAGGTTCAGTCTATAGCTACAGCAGCTGAAGAGCAGTCCGCTACTTCCGATGAGATTAACCGGAGTATTGCGGAGATTGATTCTATGACTGAAGATAATGCACGCAACAGCATGCTTGCAGCAGAGGCTGCAACAAATCTTTCCCGTGAAGTTGACTCACTTGTTTCTTTAGTGGAAGAACTTAGAAGTTAAGCTGTTTTTAACTTGTACACCACCTTAAAATAGGCTTTAATACATCTCCTGAATAAGGAATCCATTGTCCTGTTCTTCATATGCACTTAAGGAATGGAGGGAAAATGATTAAACATATCGTAATGTGGAATCTGAAAGAGGAAGCTGCCGGTGCAACTGCAGCTGAAAACGGAGCTAAAGTTAAAGAAATGATTGAAGCTCTGAACGGTAAGATTGCTGAGCTGAAGCATGTTGAAGTCAGTGTGGATATTTTTGAGGCTACACAGGAGTGGGGCATGGTGCTTTACTCTGAATTCGACAGCAAAGAAGATCTGCATACTTATGCGGTGCATCCCCTGCATCAGGAATGTGTTGCTTTCATCAAGCAAGTTGTAAGTTCCCGTGATGCTATTGATTATGTGATCTAGTAATAGCAAAAACTGCTTTAAAAGGCCGGAGGCGTTCGTCTCCGGCCTTTTTTATTGCTGGTGTTCTCTTTATTAATGATTATTATATTATAAATGATTAAATTGTCTTGTACTTTAAATTCAGTAGTGTATGTATTAATGATTATTTTTTTTAAAAAAATTCGCTAAATTCTTTGTAATTTTACACCAAAGATGTATATTTTTATTAAGGCTGGAAGTTTTTTCCCAATCCGTAACCAAGGGGAGGGTTTATGTTAAAGAATTTATCGATAGGTGCCAGATTTTTCCTGTTGCTGACTTTAATGGTGGTTTTTCTTGTAGGTACCGGGATGTTTTTTCTCGGAGCTATTAAGAATATCACCGCATATGGGGTTAGTAATACCGCTGAGATAATGCTTCAGGACCAGAAGGAAAAGATTGAGGTTGCTACCAAGAGCATGGCTTTGTCTATCGGTGAGGAGATAAAGCACTTCACCGACCCTGACGAACGTTTGGAGTTCATCAGGCAGGCACTTGATCCAGTGCGTTTTGAAAAGGATAATTCCGGTTACTTTTTTGTTTACCGGGGAACTGTGAATATGGTCATGCCGCCCAAGAAGTCCTTGCAGGGTACGGATCTTGGCGGGCTGAAGGATAAGAATGGATTGTACCTGATCAGCGAACTGAGCAAGGTTGCCAGTTCCGGTGGTGGCTACGTAAAGTACTACTTTGAAAAGCCCGGAGCAGGCGTTCAGCCTAAGATCAGTTTTGCTATGATGATTCCCGGCACAGATATGTGGATCGGTACTGGGGTTTATATTGATAATATTGAAATGGAAACCGGAAAGATGAGTGATTCCATGCGCGAAAGTGCTAACGGCTTCACCATGAAGATAATTATAGGCGCAGGAGCTGTTCTGTTGCTTATTGTTCTTCCGCTGTCGATCTACCTGATCCGTTCGATTGTCAATCCTCTAACTGAATCTACCGAGGCAGCAACCCAAGTTGCCGAGGGTAACCTTGATGTTTCACTCAACCCTGAAGGCCGCAATGAAATTGCTACTCTGCAGAATGCCTTGAATACGATGGTCAAGACGCTTGCCACCAACCTCGATAGTATCAAGGTTAAGGAGGCTGAGGCTCAGGATCAGGCCCGTATCGCTGAGCAGGCTGCAGCTGAGGCTCGCGAAGCTCAGATCAAGGCTGAAGGTGCCAAGAAGGAAGGCATGCTCGCAGCCGCTGACAAGCTGCAAGGTGTTGTTGAGCGTGTTTCAACTATCTCCGCAGAGGTATCAAGTAACGCAGAAGAAATTCAGCGTGGTAGCGAATTCCAGAAGCAGCGCGTGACCGAAACAGCCACTGCCATGGAAGAAATGAACGTGACTGTTCTTGAAGTTGCAAAGAATGCTACTGAAACCAACGAAAGTTCTGCTCAGTCCATGTCGAAGGCCCGTGAGGGAGCCAAGGTGGTGCAGGATGTAATTGATGCTATGGGTAATATTCAGGAGCGTACTTCGAGACTGAAGGAGTCCATGGAGCATCTGGATACTCAGGCTGTGGACATCGGTAATGTTCTGGGTGTCATTAATGATATCGCAGACCAGACCAACCTGCTGGCACTTAATGCGGCCATTGAGGCTGCGCGTGCTGGGGATGCCGGACGCGGATTTGCCGTTGTAGCAGATGAAGTCCGTAAGCTTGCTGAAAAGACTATTGGTGCAACTGAAGAAGTTGAGGCCAGCATCAGTTCAATTCAGAAGCTTGCCCGTGAGAATGTTCAGGGTATGGATTCTACGGTTGACGCTGTGGAAAATGCAACCAGCCTGTCTCGCTCTTCGGGTGAAATGCTGGGTGAGATTGTCGAGTTGGCCAGAAATTCTGCTGATCAGGTGCGTTCCATTGCAACGGCAGCTGAAGAGCAGTCAGCCACTTCAGATGAAATCAACCGTAGCGTAGGTGAGATTGATTCCATGACTGAAGAGAATGCGCATAACAGTCAGATGGCGGCAGAAGGAACCCGTTCACTTTCAACGGAAGTACAGGCTCTTCTGAATCTGGTTGAAGAATTGCGCAGTGAAGAGTAACGTGGTTTGCAAGGGGGGATATTTCCTCCCTTGCAATTAATTTAACCGGAGGCTTCATGGAAACAGGAGTAGTTGAAATTGTTGAAGAGTACATGGCTGAAGATTCCACTGTCCCTGCTGAAAAAAGAGCAGAGCTTCTGGCGGAATTTTCAACATCACTTCTGGAATTATTGGATACTCTTGATGAGGCCATCGAAGAAGGTCAGTTTGAAGTAGTGGTTTCCAGTGCCCGGAGGCTTAAAGAGAAGCTTGTCCTTGGGGGGCTGGAAGAGCTCAGCATGGTTGCCGGTAATATAGAAACAGCGGCTTCCAGCACTTCCCCTCTGTATTTGAGCTGCTATTATATGCGACTACGCAGGGATCTTTTGCCACTGCTTGATTATGCCAAGAATTAAAAAATCCCGGAACTTTGTTCCGGGATTTTTTTAGGTATTCAGAAATCTTACAGTTCTGCTTTCAGACCAGAGCTGTTTTTCCATGGGGAAGTCGGCAAATCCGACGTGTCCACCGTATTTAGGGATCTGCAAGGATATAATCTGGCTGTTTTCTGCTTCTTTCACCGGATAGCATTCAGGAGTCAGAAATGGATCGTCCTGAGCACTCAGGATGAGGGAGGGGACTTTTATATTGCCTAGAAACTGCTTGCAGGATGATTGGCGGTAGTAATCGCCGGCATCTGCAAAACCGTTGATGGGCGCAGTATAAGCGTTGTCGAAATCAATGATGTTTTTGATGGAAGAAAGCTTCTCAAGGGGGTATAAATCAGGGAATTGTTTGTTTTTCATTTTTACTTTCTGCTTTAATGATCGCAAAAAATAATTACTGTATATGAAGTTGGATTTATCACAAAGCCTGATAGCGGAAGCTTCAAGATCACAGGGTACGGAGATTCCGATTGCTCTTTTTACTTTGGCCGGAACTTTTTCAGGATCTTCGCCAAGGTATTTAAGTACATGGTTTCCGCCCATACTGAATCCTATAAGGGCCGCGTCCTCATAAATACCGTGGTCAAGGCCGTATTTCAGAACAGTATGCAGGTCCCGGGTGTCTCCACTGTGATACATGCCGGGCTTTTTGTTTGCTTCACGGCTGCAACCGCGAAAAGTGTAGGTAATGCAATCCCATCCCGCGAGTACAAGGGCGCGGGCCATACCAAGAACATAAGCTCTACGTGAGTTACCTTCAAGGCCGTGGGCGATGATTGCAAGGCGAGAACTGCTTGCGAGATGCCAGTCGATATCCAGAAAGTCGCCATCAGGAGTTTCAATTCTTCTTTTTACTACAGGTGGGAGGCTTACTTTTCTGAAAAGACGAGGAAATATTGTTTGGATATGACCGGACTGGAGAGGAAATTTAGGTTTATAGGGAGGGGCTTGCAATAAAGGCATTTGGTAAAAATATCCGTCCTTTGGCTTACTTAATTGAAGCCTGTTTAAATTATTTGAATATAGAACCAAAAGTAGAATATACCGTCAGAGGTCTGCTGTCAAAACAGTTATGTGCAGAGTAATTAAGATCCTTCGGTGGATAGTCAAGTGTTTACTGTAGCAGCAGCTTAACCCCTATCAGAATCAGGACCACCCCGCCGACTCTTTCGGCAATATGGCTGTAGCGCGAGGCTTTGGCAAAAGACTTACCAAGCCATAGTCCGAAGGAAGTTAAAATCAAGGCGGTAATACCGATCATGACGCACGGAAAAACAATGGGGTAGTCCATAATTGAAAAGGAAAGTCCGACAGCCAGTGCATCCAGACTTGTGGCAACAGAAAGGAATACAAGAGAAAAACCTTTAGTCGGATCTTTGTGTGTGTCGCAGGAATCGTCAGTTTCAAATGATTCCTGAATCATCTTGCCACCTACGAAGGCCAGAAGGAAAAATGAAATCCAAGGGGCATAGACTTCGACCATGGATTTGACGGTAAGTCCGGCCAGCCAGCCGAGCAGGGGCATAAGTGCTTGAAAAAGGCCAAAGTGGAAAGAGAGGCGGAAATTCTGGCGTTTGTTCACTTCCGGCATGCACAGGCCACAGGCCACGGCTATGGTAAAGGCATCCATGGCAAGTGCCACGGAGATGATGAAAATTTCGTAAAAGGGCATATAAGTATCCGGTCTTTATGATTAGTGTTGAGGGATACTCTTACATTTAGTGGGGCCATTTGTTAAGCATAAAGAACCTGAAAAAAAGGTATGACCATGTTAGTGCATACCTTTTTGATGTTAGAGGGGATTGAGTTTGCAATACGCAAGATTAAAATCCGACAGCTTCGAGAAAACGTTGTGATACCAGTCCGCCGGCAATGTATTTCCGTGTCTCCTCAGAAAGTTCAAGCCTACCGTTCAAGTCTACCGGGTGGCTGTTGTATGCTTCTTTAAGTACTGTTTCGAAGTGATCCCGCAATCTGGTGAATGAATCCTGAATTTCGGGATAATCGGAGTCTGTGCGCCATGGCAGGGTGAATTTACCTTCAACTTCTCCCTTTTTATGGTCCGGGGTGTATAAGCGGTAAGTGGAACAGGTTTCACCGCACCGTTCACACTTACCGGGCAGGCAGCTCGCGGACCATGAATCCGGAGGTTCCGGGATACTTGATTCCATGACCACCTGTGGAAGAGCCAGTTCCCTTTCAAAATTCTCCAGCGTAATAGTGTAGGTTAGTACCGGACGGAAGTTGCCCCGTTTCTTGTTTATGTTCCATTCAATGATCATTTAACCCTCCTTGAGGCTATTTTTCAACAAACATCAATCATGTCACCGAATGGCGGAGCATAACCGCTGCCTCCGGTTCTGGCCCAGAGTACCGGATAATCCGGTTCATTTTCCGGGAATTGTCCGCATTCCATATCGCTGAGATAGACAAGGCAGGCCGGGGTAATATTATTTTGCTCAATCCAGTTGAACACCGGGCGGAAATCAGTCCCGCCTCCTCCCTGCGGTTGCAGCTCAAGAGGAAGGTCAGCGCGGGTGAAAAGCTGCTCGTCGGTAATTTCAAGATCGCACCATAAAACCCTGATAGTTGTATCGTAGGTCTCGAGAATTGATGAAAGTTCGGCTGCAAACTGTTCCAGCTCTTCCGGGGCGATGCTGCCGGAAGTATCAACAGCCAGAACAACTTCAGGAAGTTGCTCGGTGGAAAGAGAGGGCAGATACATGCCCATGTGCAGATGGCGGCGACTGGGCGGAGTCCATGCATAGTCATGGCGGGCGCGGGCGCTTATGTATCGGTCCAGTAACTCCCGCCAATCCACTTTTGGATAGAGCAGGGTTTGTATCAGCCGTTCAAGGCCACCGGGCAGATCGCCGCAATCGCGGGTATGGTTAACCGCTTGTGCCATAGCTTGCAGCCAGTCTTTATCCGTTTCATCTCCACTGTCGCCACTGCCTGATTCTGCGTTGTCAGCATCGCGCACTTCCCCGGTTCCTCCGGGATCAGCTGACTGCTCCTCTTCGGTTTCACCCTCGGAGTCTTCTATTTCATCTGAATCCATGCCGTCGGCATAAGATTCCCCATCATCTCCGGTCTGGGAACGTTCATCGTCATCCCCGGATTCAAGGTCGTTGCCTTCGCCTTTGCCGTTTTCATATTCGATATCAATGCGCTTAGGGCCGTCCTGTTTTTTGCCGATCTCTGGGTTTCCGGCCTGATCGAAATCCTTGGTCAGGTCGGTGAAAATATTCTCGGCACTTTTGCCGTGGTATTTTTCATCGTCCATGAAGCCGTCAGGAAGTTTGAAGCCAGCTTCCAGCAAAATCCAGTTTATAGAATAATCGCAGGCCATGTTCCATAGCCGCACATCTCGGTTGCCACGTCGTTTGTGATGCTGGCAGGCAGGGTGCATGACCGTATGGGCCAGCACTCCCTGCAACTCTTCATGAGATAGCTTGTCCACGAAATGAGGGTTGTATGCCAGTGTTTTACCATCGGTCCATACTCCGGTACATGTACGGTCTTTATGCGGACTCATGCGTAGGCAAAGGGAGCCAAAGAAAGGCTGGCGCAGCAGCAGTTCTGTCCGTGCTTTTAGTAGTTTGCGGTCAGCGTTCATTGTCAATTCCTAGAAAAGAATATCCGAATTAGCAGTGGCCCAGCGGTTGAACCCTTCGGCTTCCACAATTGAACGGTCCCGTTTAACAGCATTACGTATCAGTAGCACTGCGAATTCCGCAGGCAGCCTTGAAGCAAAAATCATTACAGATTCCGCTGTTTCTGCAGAAGCTTTTGCGCCTATGGATTCGCAAAGTGCGTAAATTGTGGCCGGATCTTCAGGAATAGCCACTTTATCTGGTGATTTGAGCACGAATTCCGGGTCAGGCAGTTTGCGGTAGATCTTGCAGAATCCGGCGAACTCTGCTGCTGCACCTTCGCCTACAGTTCCTTTGAAAAGCTCAAATTCAACTTCAGGTGAAGGGCCGGACTTGATGATTCCTGAAACGAATTCCCATGAACGGGGAGATGGAAATGCTTTTTCGCTGCGAGACGGATCAAAATCATGCAGCAGACCGGGCCTGAATTTTATGAAAGCCTGCAATTCGTCCACGATGTTGTTATTTGAGGCCCAGTTCAGCCAGTTTTCAACATTCACCTCGAAATCAAGGTGTACGAAGCGGTTGGCAAGGGCTGAGGGCATGCGATGGGTTACGGCCTTGTCGGATTCCCGGTTCCCGGCAGCTATGACTGTCCAGCCCTGCGGCAATTGATATTCGCCAAGCTTACGGTCAAGAACCAGCTGATAGCAGGCAGCCTGTACCAGCGGTGGGGCGGCGTTAAGTTCATCCAGAAAGAGGATACCTTCTCCTTTTTTTGGCAGGAAGGAGGGTGCGCACCAGCTTGCCTCACCATCGTCGGAAATTCGTGGTAGCCCTCGCAGGTCGACAGGATCGAGAAGCACGGCACGCAGGTCGGTCAGCTCAAGGCTATGTTTTTGCGCAACTTGAGCCACGACCTGACTTTTACCTACTCCGGGAGGGCCCCAGAGGAAGGTGGGTTGTTGGGATTTGATGAGTGTATGCAGTGAGTCGGCTATTAATTTTGGGTTCATTATTGTCTCTGTTGGTTTGTTTTGTTTGGTTTGGGTGATTTAATTGATATTGAAAACGATTTTCGATGTCAATCAAGAAATATAAAAAAAGCCCGGCACTGAAAAATCAGTGCCGGGCTTATCTTTTCTCATGTCCCGGAGTTGATTACTCTACAACCGCTTCGGCTTGATTGCGGTATTTGCGGTAGATTCGAAATCCCAGAAAAGAGGAGATTGCGAACAGAATTACGGCCATAAACATGCGCAGGGAGGACGAAACTTCCACGCCGCTTCCGAAAAGGGCGAAAACCATATTCTGGGGCAGGTAGCCGATGGTCGAGCCGAGTATGAAGGGCATGGCCGGGATACTGGTCACGCCTGCCAGCACGTTGGTGACGACGTTGCTGCCCAGCGGGAAAAATCGGATGGTCAGGGCCATGTTGAACGGACTTCGGCTCAGAAAATCATCTACTTTCTGGATGCGAGCGCCGAATTTTCTTTTAATGAAAGAGCGTCCTACCAGCCGGGAATAGACAAAAGCCCCGGCGCAGCCAAGTCCTGTCCCGATGGTTCCGAGCAGGGTTCCCAGCGCAAACCCGTAGGCATATCCACCCATGAAACAGATAACCTGCCGTGGAAAACCCACTGCTGAAAAAAATGCTGCCAGCCCGACATAGGTCAGAACTCCGGCCAGTCCGCGTGATCGGACGTGTTCATCCATCCAGTGGGTATCAAGGGCGTCAGCCAGTCCGGCATAGCGGATGAGGTATACCGAGAAGCCCATGACCGCGAGCATAGCAAGTCCCTTGATCAGGGCTTTCATGCTGAGTTTTGATTCGCTGCTAATGGAACTCATTTATTCGTCGCCGCTGCGTTCTTTTACGGAATAGGAAAAATGACGTCCGAGCAGCCAGCGTACGCCGAGCAGGTCGTATCCCCCGGCGATGGCCCGGTCGAGAGTTCCGTATTTGGATTCACCTTCATAGCGTGGGCGGTGGTTGACTTTCATTTCAGCAACAGATGCGCCCTGCATTTTCATGAGTGTGGGCAGGAAACGGTGCATGCCGTTGAAACGGGGGATAGCCCGGACCATTTCAGTATTCATGATTTTAAGGGAGCACCCGGTGTCCTGTACGGTTTCATTGGTCAGCCTGTTTCGGATGGCGTTGGCGACTTTGGAAGCGATGCGTTTGATCCAGACATCTTTACGTTTCTGACGCCAGCCGATGGTCATCTCATGCCCTTCATTATAAAGATTGAGCATGGCCGGAAGATCGGCGGGGTCGTTCTGCAGGTCGGCATCCATGGTAGCAACACGCGGTGCGCGGGCTTCATCGAATCCGGCACAGAAAGCAGCGGACTGGCCCCGGTTTTCCGCAAATGAAATATAACGGGCTTTGGGGTAAGTGGATGAAATATCTTTGAGAACGGCAAGGCTGTTATCTTTGCTGCCGTCGTCGACAAATATAACTTCGTATGGAACATTGATAGGTTCGAGAGCCGAATCAATTTCCTGCATCAGTTTTCGCAAATTATCCTGTTCATTGTACACAGGGATCACGAGGGAAAGTTCGTATTGGTTTGTCATATCGAGAGTTGAGATAAGAAAATTTAAATAATTTGTAAATAGCTGTTGACACAAAGGGGCCCCGTCTGTAGAACCTCTTTCACAGTGACGCGGGGTGGAGCAGCTTGGTAGCTCGTCGGGCTCATAACCCGAAGGTCGTAGGTTCAAATCCTGCCCCCGCAACCACCATGCTTCATCAAAAGGCTCAACCTTTAGGTTGAGCCTTTTTTTGTGCGCCAACCACGTTTAAATTCTGTTTGATAAAAGACAAGCAAAAAACCTCCAGCTTAATTTTAAGCTGGAGGTTTTTATTTTTAAGGAATGATGTTTATGAACTCATTTTTTTCTTCCATACGGCAAGTACAGCCAGACCAGAGGTGATCAGCCACAGAGCTGACGGGAGGGGCGTTGCCATCGGTGCGGCAAAGTCACTGTCTGAACCGGTCATACCTTGATAGTTGATGCTCTGAAAGCGTGCGATGAACTGGCTGGCAGGAGCTTGCAGTTCCCCTTCAACGTCAAAGACAAATGTTGCCGTCCAGCCTGCTTCAAGGCCGTTTTGCGGATTTCCTCCCTGGAATTTTTTACCGGTGAAAAGGGTTGTATCCAGCCCGGAGTAATATTTGAGCGGTTCAGCATTGAGGCTTGCGCCTTTAGTGGTTCCCACTGACCAGTTCTCGGTCATTTGTACGGGATTCGAAACCGACTGCGAGTAGTAGGAGGCTTCGCGCAGGTTCAGGGTTGCACCCGGAGCCGAAAAGATCAGCCCGCGCAGGGTGGCGGAATCAGCAGGGGAAGTGTTCTTTACTGTGAGCACAAGTCTGGAGTCGGTGGAGGAATATGATTGATTTATGACAGCACTGACGTAGTCGGAGTGGCTCCAGCCTGAAACTGTCGCTGCGTTAGCAGCAGATACCGTTACCAGTAATGCCAGAAGTGAAATAATGATGGATTTATTCATTTGCCCTCCCCGGATACATTTGTCTCCACCTTCCAAAAAAAAATGTCATTTTACTCTACTCTAAATATATTCATCAATCCATCTGGAAGGAAGATCTTTAGGCTTAAAAAGATATTATTCTTCAGAATCGAGGGGGACTATTCAAAGTGCGTCGGTAAGTTGTGATTGCAGGTGTATTTAAGCGTTATAAAGCCTCCAGCCGAACAAATCGGCTGGAGGCTTGGTTTGTGGTTATGAACTTAACCTGCTCCTCAGGGCTGCTATCCCTGCCAATCCTGCTCCGAGCAGCCATACAGCCCCCGGAATGGGAGTCGGGACCGAGGAAGCGAAGTCGCTATCAGATCCGGTCAGGCCCGGAAAGTTGATGCTTTGGAAACGGGCGATGAAATCATTTGCTGATTCTTGATAAGATCCATCAACTTCAAACAGGAAGGTCGCGGTGCTACCTATCTGCAGGCCAAGTTGCGGGTTCCCTCCTAAAAAATCATTTCCAGTGTAGAGAGCAGTATTTAACCCTTCAAGATACTTCATGGGCTCTGCATTTAGCAGAGAACTGTCAGGAGTTCCCAGGGACCAGTCGTTTGTTACGTTCATAGGGGAGGTTGATACGGAACCGGAATAATAATTTACGTCCTTCAGATTGAGAGATGCGTCAGAAGAGGAGAAGATAAGCCCGGTGAGGTATGCTGAATTGGCGGGGGAAGTGTTGACTACAGTGAGAAGGAGGCTGGAGTCGTTAGCGTTGTACGTAGTGGAAATCTCGGCACTTATGTTGTCCGTATGTGCCCACCCCGTTATGGTTGCAGCTTGTGCGGTTGAGGTTACCCAGAATATAGCCAGTAAAGATATAAAAATTATGTTTCTCATTTTGTTCCCCTCCTACCGGACAGTTCCAGTGTCTCCTGGATATATGGCAAATAAGATTTATTATTTTGTTCATATTATATATGTTAATCATTGATTGGAGTTTGACCATACTAAATGATAAAAAAAATCGTTATCAATATCAAGTCGCAGTTTCGAATCTGAAATAATTAAAGATGACCATGAAAGGGTGATGTTAAGTGCTTACTTTTATGTTAGGAAAGTGTGCAATTATAGGGTGTAGATCATTTTCTTAATAGAAATGTCTCAGTAATGAAAATATATTAAAATCTATTTCTCGCGGAAAATATTGAGAAAATTGTGTTCGTAAATGAAAATTGAGCGTGCCCATTAAAAATAATTTTAATAGAAGCGAAAAAAATTGCGTTCATTTGTCGACAACATTTAGCAATTGATTTAATGTTTTTCGCACGTAAGGAACCTAGAACCAGAGGTGATTTTTACTATGAAAAAATTGATTAATGATGTGGAAAATGTGGTTAAGGAACAGCTTGAGGGCATGGCTCTCGCTCACCCTGAGCTGAAAGTGAACTACGATCCCTACTACGTCGTCCGTTCTGAAGCTCCAGTTAAAGGAAAAGTCGCAATTGTTTCCGGCGGCGGTTCCGGCCACGAACCCATGCACGGCGGTTTTGTCGGCAAAGGTATGCTCGACGGCGCCTGCCCCGGTGAAGTTTTCACTTCTCCCACACCTGACCAGATGTACGAATGCGCCAAAGCCGTAGACAGCGGTGAAGGCGTTCTTTTTATGGTAAAGAACTACACTGGTGACGTAATGAACTTTGAAGCCGCTGCCGAACTCGTTGCAGCTGAAGGCGTCAAGGTCCAGAATATTTTGATTGATGATGACGTTGCAGTTAAAGACAGCCTTTACACTGCCGGACGTCGCGGCGTTGGAACCACCGTTCTTGCTGAAAAGATTGTCGGTGCTGCAGCTGAAGCAGGCTACGACCTTGAAAAATGCTCTGATCTTTGCCGCAAGGTTAACCAGTACGGCCGCTCCTTCGGTGTTGCGCTGACCTCCTGCACCGTTCCCGCAGCAGGCAAGCCCACTTTTGATCTCGGTGAAGACGAAGTTGAAATGGGTATCGGTATCCACGGTGAACCCGGTATCGAGCGCACCCCGCTCAAATCCGTTGATGAAATGACCCAGTACGCTGCCGAGCAGATCATTGACGATCCCGCATACTCCCGTATCGTTCGTGAATGGAACGGTTCCGAGTGGGAAGACAAAGAACTTATCGACGAGCCTTTTGCCAAGGGCGACAACGTTATCGCATTCGTTAACAGCATGGGCGGAACCCCGGTTTCCGAACTTTACGCTGTGTACAGAAAGCTTGATGAAGTCTGCAAAGCCAAGGGCATCAACATTGTCCGCAACCTGATCGGACCCTACATCACTTCTCTGGAAATGCAGGGCTTTTCCATCACCCTGCTTAAGGTTGATGATGAAATGCTCAAGTTCTGGGATGCTCCGGCAAAGACTCCCGGTCTGAATTGGTAAGTTTAACTTGCCATAATAATTAGTTTAAAATGCGCAGGCGTGGGAGTTGTCTTTCACGCCTGCGTTCCCGTTTTTTTAAGAAAACCTCAGGGCTGACGCTGTTGCACGTATATGCCCACTATAATTTATTAACCCGACCCAGTTTTAGATGGCGTCACCTTTTGGAGGATATGAAATGTCCATGAACAAGGCACAACTCATTGCATGGCTCGGCAAACTCAACGAAGTTTACGCCGACAAAAAAGAATATCTCACTGAACTCGATGCCGCTATCGGTGATGCCGACCACGGAATCAACATGAACCGTGGATTCGGCAAAGTTGCCGAGAAGCTGCCCACCGTTGAAGACAAAGATATCGGAACTATCCTCAAGACCGTGGGTATGACCCTCATGTCCAGCGTCGGCGGTGCCAGCGGTCCCCTTTACGGAACTTTCTGGATGAAGGGCGGCATGATCATGGGCGGTAAGGAAGAGCTCAACTCCGAAGATTTCGCAAAAGTTATCGAAGCAGGTGTTGAAGGCATTCTCCAGCGCGGTCGTCCCGATCTCGGCGACAAGACCATGTACGATCTTTGGGCTCCCGTGCTTGAAGTGATCAAGGAAAAAGCAGGTAACGGTGACGATGTTCTCGCTATCGTGGAAGCGGCCCTGCCCGTAGGTGAAAAGGCTCTTGCCGACACCATTCCCCTGCAGGCTCGCAAAGGCCGCGCCAGTTATCTTGGTGAAAGATCCATCGGTCATCAGGACCCCGGCGCAACTTCTTCTTTCTACATGCTGGAAACCCTGAAAGAAGTTTTGTCTTAAGTTTTTAGTTGCCTCCGGCGGCCAAAGGAGAGGGGAAAACCCTTTTGCTGCCGCCAAAAAGTGTTTTCCCCTCTCCTCTGGACTCCTTTCCCCTTTCCCAAAACGCGTTAATTGGGGGGAAGTTATGGTGAATTATTATAACTTGCGTTGCTTTAGAACAAGAACGGCGGAGCCCTGTTAAAAGGTTTTGGGATTCTTAAACCCTTTTGCAAAAGGGTTTAAGCCCCCGGAGGGACTCCCGGTAGGGCCGCCGGAGGCAAGGAGTTTTATATGGTAGGATTAGTAATTGTTTCCCACAGCCAGACTTTGGCTCAGGGTGTTTTGGAACTTGCGGAGCAGATGACTCGCGGTTCCGTGGTCATGGAAGCTGCCGGAGGCATTGACGACCCGGACAATCCCATTGGCACAGATCCTATGAAGGTCATGATGGCTATTGAGTCCGTTGCGGCCCAGTCCGAAGACGGCGTTCTGGTTATCATGGATCTCGGCAGCGCGCTCATGAGTGCTGAAACCGCGCTCGATTTCCTGCCCGACGAGGTCAAGGAAAAGGTTCTGCTTTGTTCCGCGCCCATCGTGGAAGGAACCATGGCTGCTGCCGTACAGGCATCCGTCGGTGCTTCGCTCAAAGAGGTAAGTGCCGAAGCAGGAGCAGCTTTGAATGTTAAGATCGAACAGCTGGCCCCTCTTACCGGGGAGACTGTTCAGCCTGTTGCTGCACAGGCAGAAACAGCAGTTGCAGCTCAGGAAGGCGAAGAGCTGAGCATTGATCTGCTGGTGCTTAATAAAATGGGCCTCCATGCACGCCCGGCGGCAAATCTTGTTGCCGTGGCCGGAAAATTTCAATCAGCCATTCAGATCACCAAGGATGACAAAAGCGCGTCCGGCAAGAGCATCAATCAGGTTGCCCTGCTGGCGGTCAAAAATGGCGAAACCATCACAGTTACAGCTACCGGACCTGACGCAGAGCAGGCCATTGAAGGCATCAAGGCTTTGCATGCCGACAATTTCGGTGAGCGGGATGAAGATGTCACCGAAGCGGTGATGGAAGTGGAGGCCTGCAAGGTCGGCGGTGAAGGATTTGTGCACGGCGCACCTGCCTCCGCCGGTTACGCGGTCGGTCCCGTTTACGCCCATTTGGCGAAACTTCCGGAAGTTGAGCGCGTCGTTATTTCCGACGTGGATGCTGAAGTTGCGCGGCTCGATCAGGCTGTTACCAACGCGCTGGCAGATATTCAGGCTTTGCAGCGTGAGATAGAAAAGACCGCAGGCAAGGCCAACGCTGCGATTTTTGAAGTTCACGGGCTGATCCTCGGTGACAAGGACATGCGTGACAAAGCCGTTTCCGTAATTTCCGGTGAAAAGGTCAATGCCGAGTTTGCGTGGTTTCAGGTTATGGATAAAATGGCCGCTGATTACCGCGAACTCGAAGACAGCTATATGCAGGCCCGTGCCGCAGACGTCATGGATTGCGGCGGACGCGTGCTTCGTGTGCTGACCGGTGAAGAAGAGCAGGGAATCATCCTTGACCGTGAGTCCATCATTGTCGCCCACGACCTGACTCCTTCCGATGTAGCCGGGATGGACCCGGAGAAAGTGTTAGGTATTGTTACAGAGATCGGCGGTGCTACTTCGCACGCCGCTATCCTTTCCCGTTCCATGGGCATTCCCGCAGTTATCGGAACCGGGGAGTGCTTCGGGCAGGTTTCCGACGGTAAGATGATTGCGTTGGACGGCTTTGAAGGTACTGTCTGGACCGAACCGGATCAGGCGAAGCTTGATGATATTTCCGCCAGGCGTGAAAAATGGCTAGCCGAACGCGAAGAAGCCAAGGCCAAGGGAGCCGCTCCGGCTAAAACCTTGGACGGAACCGAAATCATGGTCATGGGCAATATCGGTGTTCCGGCAGATGCTTCCCGAGTGCTTGAATACGGCGCAGAAGGCGTAGGTCTTTTCCGTACCGAGTTCCTTTTTCAGGATCGCGATCAGGAACCGGATGAGCAGGAGCAGTTTGAAGCGTATGTTGAAGCTGCCAGGGCCATGAACGGTAATCCGGTTATCATTCGCACTCTCGACATCGGCGGTGATAAGCCGGTTAAATATCTCGATACCCCTGTAGAAGAGAACCCGTTCCTCGGTGAACGCGGGATCCGTTTCTGCATGGCCCGGCCTGAGCTTTTCCGCACCCAGCTGCGCGCTCTGCTGCGGGCGGCTAGCGAGGAAAATATCTGGATCATGTTCCCCATGATTTCCGGGGTGGAAGAGCTTCAGAATGTGCTTGATTTTCAGGATAGTGTTCGCGAGGCATTGATTGCCGAAGGCATGAACATTGCCGAGAATATCAAGACCGGAATCATGATCGAAGTGCCTTCCGCTGTTGCCGAAGCTGAAAAGCTCGGCGCGATCTGCGATTTTTTCAGCATCGGCACCAATGACCTGACCCAGTATGTGATGGCTGCGGATCGTGGAAATCAGTCGGTGGCTAAAATCTGCGACAGCCTTAATCCAGCTGTGCTGCGTATGGTTAAAATGACCTGTGACGCTGCTGCCGCGAACAGGATTGAAGTCGGCATGTGCGGTGAGCTGGCCGGGAATGCCAAGGCATCCGCACTGCTGCTCGGACTCGGGCTTGATGAGCTGAGTATGAGCGGGCCGTCTATTCCCGAAGTGAAGGAAGCCATTCGCGCAGTTTCCATGGATGATTGCCGCGCCTTGGCTGAGAAAGCACTGGCCGCAAAGTCCGGCGATGAAGTCAGGGAGTTGTTGTAGCCTTCGGCGAGCCTCCCGGCGGGTCCTCAGGGGGCTTAAACCCTTTTTGTAAAAAGGGTTTAAGAATCCCAAAAACTTTTATTGGGCTTCTTCGTTTTAGTTTTTAAGTTAGTTCTGAGATTTGAAGCCCGCTCTTTTATTTGAGAGCGGGCTTTTTGTTTGGGTCGTTTTTATTCCAACTGTATCTTTTAAGTTCTTTCGCTTTCAGTTAAACAGCAATTCTTTCCTATTCCGGATTTTACTAATCAACTAGTCTTCCTCAATCTGGAGGTCCTTATAATGAGCGGTTTTATGCGTGGCGTTAAAGCCAATGTGCCCCTGCTGCCCAGTGTGGTTGCTTACGCCGGGGTTCTTGGGGTCTTGGCAGCACAGAAGTCCATCAGCTGTGCGGATATGATGGCTCTGAATGTATTTATGTTTGCGGGGTCTGCGCAGTTTGTGCTGGTCGATATGTGGAATGCGCCGCTTCCGGTGCTGGAGATGGTCCTCGCGGTGATTATCGTCAACCTGCGCTACGTCTTGATCGGGGCATCGCTGAAGGATTTATTTGCAGGGCAGGGGATTCTGCGCCGTCTGTCGCTGATGCATTTTGTGGCCGACGAGAACTGGGCCATGACTATGGTCGCGGCCCGCAAAGGGGAGGGTGATGTTTTTCATCTTCTTGGCGGTGGTTTGATTCTGGTGCTTTTTTGGAGCGCGGGAACCATGGGCGGGATGTATTTTGGCGGTATGATTCCTGATCCCAAATTGTTGGCTCTTGATTTCGCTTTTACCGCAGTCTTCACCGCGCTGGCGGTTTCCCTTTGGCAGGGTAAGCAGGATGCTTTGCCGTGGCTGGTCGCCATCAGCACATCGGTGCTGACCGAGCACTTCATTCCCGGAAAGTGGTACATCCTTGTTGGTGGAATTTCCGGTGCATGCTGTGCGGCATTCATGCCTGCTGTTGAAGAAGGGGAGGATTCATAATGGATATTTACAGTCCTGAAAACGCAATTCTGGTTATTGCCCTTGCGGCATTGGCAACCTATTCCATGCGCGTGGGCGGTCTGCTGCTGGCGGGATACCTGCCTACCGGGGGCCGTTTCGGCAGGGCCATGAAAGCTTTGCCCGGAACTATTTTGATTTCCCTCGCCGCTCCCGGCTTTTTTAACGAAGGCTTAATCGGATTCGCAGGCGGTCTGGTAACCGTTGCCGTCACATTCAAAACCAAAAACGTATTTCTGGCCATGCTGGCCGGAATGCTGGTGGTGGCACTGGGGCGGCAGTTTATTTAGGGCTGGTTAAACGGAATGCAATTCCCCGCGCTAAAACCAATCGTAAATTAAAATCAGCGAAGCTTAATAAAAGTTTTAGGAGAGTCCAGAGAACCCTTTTTTCAAAATCTCTGTATTCTCAAATGCTGAAGTTTAACCACGTTTAAACATTTAAATTGCTTAAAACCATTTTTGCCATTTAATCCGGCGAAGCGTTATTAAAAAAGTTTGGGATTTTTAAACCCTTTTCAAAGGGTTTAAAGCCCCCGGCAGGGTCGCCGAAGGCATTTCCAATACCAAAAGGCTCCATTAAACACTCATGGCTTTTTCAGCCAGATGCCATGCGATAACCCACATGGTCAGGCAGACCGCACTGTCGAGGACCCGCCAAGTCACTGGCTTCTTGAACAGCGGGGCGAGGGCCCGTCCACCGAAGCCGAGTGTGTAGAACCATACAAAAGATGCGGACATGGCTCCGAACCCGAAAATATACCGCTCCATTCCTTCGTACTGTCCGCTGATGGAACCTAGCATTACAACGGTGTCGAGATATACATGCGGATTGAGCAGGGTGATGGTCAGGGTTAGTAATATGACCGACTTCAAGCTTGTTGTTACGGCTTCCTGCGCTTCAAGCTGTCCCCCCTTCAACGCAGAGCGAAAAGATCCGAATCCGTACCAAGTGAGGAAAGCCGCACCGCCCCACGCGGCAGGCTTGAGCAGCATGGGGTTGGACGCAATCAATTCCCCGGTTCCCAGCACACCGAGACTGATCAAAACAGCATCGCAAATTGCGCAGACCAGACAAATGGTCAGATGATGATTTTTCCTGATGCTCTGGGTAAGTACAAAAGCATTCTGCGCGCCGATGGCAATAATCAGCCCGGCCCCGGTTCCGAATCCCTGCATATATGGTATAATTGAAGACATTAATAGCTCCCTTGTGTTTTTTCAGGAATATAGAGTGGCGATCATAATTAGTAAAATTAAACATTTTCATTTTCCATAAGTATAACTTATGATGAGTCCATGCTTGATAATATTTTTCTTGAAGCTCTGGCAGCGGTGGTCGAGGAAGGGGGCTTTGATAAGGCAGCCTTGAAGCTTAATATTTCCCAGTCGGCGGTATCGCAGCGTATCCGAAATTTTGAGGAACAGCTTGGCAGGGTGCTGGTTGTGCGTTCCTCGCCCCCTGAGCCGACCGAGGATGGCCGCAAACTGATTAAACATCTGCGCAGTATCCGGTTAATGGAACATGAACTGAGCGACTCAATGGGTCTTAATCCCAGTGGTGAATTCGTGACCCTGCCTGTGGGCGTGAATGCGGACAGCCTTGCTTCCTGGTTTCTGGATGCGCTGGACGGTTTTTTGAAAGAGCACAGTGTTCTGCTCGATCTTTATGTGGATGATGAGAACCGCACCCATGAGATGCTGCGCCGTGGCGAGGTCGTCGGCTGTATCGGAACCGGGGCAAAACCAGTAAAAGGCTGCCGTAGCGATTTTCTGGTTTCCTTCGATTACATATGTCTCAGCTCCCCTGAGTTTCATGAAAAATGGTTCAGTAACGGATTCAACAAGGAGACAGTTGCAAAAGCTCCCGCTGCTGTCTTTAACAGGAAGGACGAAACACAATCCCAGATGCTGGAGAAGGTTTTCCCCGGTCAGCCGGTCACGCATCCTATTTTTTATGTTCCGTCGTCGGAATCCTTCGTGGAAGTCGTCTGCCGGGGATTGGCTTATGGCATGGTCCCGGAATTTCAGGCCCAGCCGGAGCTTGAAAGCGGTAGGCTGATTGAAATCATGCCGCAGGGCCGGGTTCCGGTCCCGCTTTATTGGCATTCTTGGAATGTGGAAACAGAATTGCTCGAAAGTCTGCGCAGTGAATTAATCAACTATTTCCGTAAATAAGCAGCAAATGAGGGTTATTAATTGAATATGTTTGTTAATTTGAATTAATTTCAAATTTTAAGTTGACATACTTGGGTGGTGTCTGTAGACCTACTCTTCTCAGTGACGCGGGGTGGAGCAGCTTGGTAGCTCGTCGGGCTCATAACCCGAAGGTCGTAGGTTCAAATCCTGCCCCCGCAACCACCGATATTTCCGGTCATGACGGAAATGTTTGAGGCAAAAGGCAGGATCTTTTTTAGCAGTTCTTTTGACTGAGTGTCAGGATGGAATTTATATAAAATTCATTTAACTCCTGAGAATCTTTGAAATAATCTGAAAGAAGCTACACCAAGTAGTTGACAGCAGATGCCGGAGCATGTAGATATGCTCGTCAGTGACGCGGGGTGGAGCAGCTTGGTAGCTCGTCGGGCTCATAACCCGAAGGTCGTAGGTTCAAATCCTGCCCCCGCAACCATCATGCTTCATAGGAAAGACTCAATCGATAAGATTGGGTCTTTTTTTTTGCCTGTTGTCATCCTGCCATTCTCCCCCATACTTAATTGCTTTATTCGGTGGTTCAAACAAAACGGTCACGGTCGTTGAATCTGTTTATTTATTTGGGTCTACACCGAAGAAAGGGGCACAAGCCCGATTGACCAATTTTCCAACCGTTGATTCTAATCTCGACTACCCGGACAAAACCCGTACACGCAGCCTGTAGTTTTCAAAGTTTATTTATTTGAAATCGACGCCGATTGATGATCATATCTGACTCTGTTTTTGTTGTAGGAAAAACCCGCCTTTTCCGGGCGTGGACACTATAGATTCCAAAAGAAGGTTCGGATGCAGGACATATCCATTTTTGCCATGGCTGCGACTTCCATTGTCATGGAGGCGGCTCCATTTCTTTTGTTGGGTTCGTTGATAGGAGCCGTGATTGAAGTCCTTGTTTCCGAGGAAACATTGTTGCGACTTGTTCCGCGTAATTCCGTGGGGCAGATTGCAGTAGGTCTTTTTGCCGGAATGCTGTTGCCTACCTGCGAGTGCGGCATTGTTCCGGTGGCTAAACGGTTGTTGCTCAAAAATGTTCCGCCCAGAACTGCCATACCTTATATGATGGCTGCCCCAGTGGTTAACCCGGTGGTTATCGGCTCGACCCTGTTTGCGTTTCAGGGGGATTGGAGCGTGGTTGCCCTGCGTGTGGCTATGGTCTTAATTCCGGCCATGATCCTTGGTGCGGTTCTTGGAAATGCCACGCCGAATCTCGTACTCAAACCCCGGCCCATTGACCTGAAGCGGTTAGGGGATATTGAGGAGATGCATAGCCACAATCATGACCACGGTTGCGTCTGCGGGTGCGGCGTGGATGAGGAAAACAAATTTAAGGCGGTCCTGTTCCACACCGGAGCCGAGTTTTATTCCATGAGCCGTTTTCTTGTTTTCGGTGCTGTTGTTGCTGCCGGATTCAAGACTTTTCTGCCTCCTGAAATCCTGAATGCTTTCGCCGGGAATGGTTGGCTGGCAGTTAGCGGCTTAATGCTTCTGGCTGTGCTTTTGTCCGTCTGTTCTGAAGCTGATGCGTTTGTGGCCGCATCTTTCGGGTTGTTTCCGACCTCTGCCAAGGTCGCCTTCATGGCCATCGGGCCTATGGTTGATTTGAAGCTTATTCCCATGTTCTTTGCGGTATTCAATAGACGTGTGGCAATCGCCCTTGTGGTGGTTCCGACTGTGTCAGTCTACATAACGGGCGTGCTGCTCGCATCGGAGGGCTGGTAACATGGCTGTGCTGATGCGATTTATTGAATCCTTCCTATTGATATTAATGGGCAGCTTCATGGCGATGCTGGCCCGGTCTTCCATCTACTGGCAGTTTATGAATCCCAAATATTCTTGGCTTACTTTTGTCAGTGGTGTGATCCTGATTCTCGTTGGATTCGTCTGTTTTTGCCATACGCAGCGTAAACGGAAGGTAAGTGAACTTCTCGGTATACTGTCGTTTCTGGTACTGTCCGGAACAGCCGTCACGACTTTCGAATCTATGGTAATGCCCGAAGATCCGCCTTCTATAGGCGGTGGATTTACCATGGAATATTCTGATGAAGCAGTATCTCTCACCGTTGAAATCGGAGGCCGCGAATATGTAAAAATTAATGTCGCGGAATTATTGCTCGGTGAGTCGCAGGGATTCGTGAAACCGGGGCAGGATTTTGCCATTCAAGGGAGTGTTGTCCGTGCACCGGAACTGGACCGGGAAGGGTATATTTGTGTGGGGCGGTTACTCATAACCTGTTGTTTTGCGGATTCCACCGCCGTGTTGACCACGGTCAAGGTCGATGATCCTGAGCGTTACAGGTCCGGGCTTTGGGTCAGGGCAGTAGGAACAATAGAGGAAAAAAATCTTTTACCCTCTAAATCATTTACATTGCCGGGAGCACTGACTTCGGTCAGGAGTGATCTCTACGCCATGCGGGCAGTGGAGGTTGAAGAAGTCCCGGTGGAAGGCGTGCCGTTCATTTTCGATATTATGGAACAGGCCCCGTTCTCCTACTAGTGTAACTCCCGGATAGGGATTAATTTTCAAGACGTAAAATTGATTGCGCTCGCTGAATTCATGTTCATGAATTCAGCGAGCGCATTTTTATAGGCTGAATTGGGTTTTAATGCAGGTTTTGTTTGAAGGCTTTGGCTGCATTCATGAGGTTTTCTCGCCAGTTAAAAGAAAGGGGATCAAGCTGCTCAACACGACCATCGATCTGGCTTGCAATGGATTTGGCTGTCCTTTGGGAAATCTGCGGCTGCACAAAGATAACTTTGATATCTTTTGTCCTGGCTTCTTTGATGATACCGGCAAGCTCTTTGGGGCTGGGTTCCCGCCCTTCGCTTTCAATAGGCATCTGGTGCAGGTCATAACGCTCTGCGAAATAGCCCCATGAGGGATGGAAAACCAGAAAAGCACGTTGTGTAGAAGGCACTTCGGCCATGATTGCGGTGATGTCATTATTAAGTTTGTCGAGTTCTTTCAGAAACTTGACTAGGTTGGTTTCGTAGGAGGCGCGGTTTGCGGGGTCTGCCTTGATCAGTCCGTTGCAGGTGTTGCGGGCAATGGTTTTTACTCTGACCGGATCAAGCCAGATATGCGGGTCGAGTGTGCCGTGGTCATGTCCTTCGTGCCCATCTCCATGATCTCCGTGATCGATTATGGGGATTTTTTTCACTCCGCGTTGAGTATATACCATGCGCAATGAAGGAAGGGTTCCGTTGATTCTGGGCAACCATGTGTTTTCAAGGTTGATGCCGATAGCGAAGTAGGCTTTTGCCTTGCTCAGTGAGGCCATTTGTGCCGGACTGGGTTCGTACATATGTGGATTTGCACCGGGGGAGACCAGTACCTGCACATCCAGCAGCTCTCCTGCTATCTGTTCCACAAAATATTTCTGGGGCACGATACTCACAAAAACAATGGGTTTAGCAAATGCGGCGGCGTTAAGGATTAGTGTTGTTGCAGCTATGGTTATCGAATAAAAAAGGAGTTTCTTTAATGTCATGTTTTGGCCTTGTAGATTGAGTTGTTGAAAAATTGCTAGGAACCAATGAAACATATTTATTTAAATTTAGCCTAGGTTGTTTTGGAACTGATTAACATGCTTCAGTCGCAATATTCAATTGTTAAGATTGGGACTTTTGTTCTGGATATATTGGTTAGAACTATTCTGTGGGGGCATAAACATAATTTTCCCTGCTTGCAGCGACAAGTTCAATGTTGTTGAGCCTTGTATGTATGGCCTTTCTTTTGCACTCCATTGTTTTGTAGGAAAACTCTGCGTCACCTGCCTGAGTATTTTTGTTTCAATCCTGACACCCGCCGTTCACTAATTTTATTGCTGTTTTTATTTGTCTTTTTTTAAAGATCTTTAAAAACAGTATGTTATGTTAAGATTGTGAGTTGATTGGAAAAATCAAAAAAGTTTCAAATATATTTATTTTGACACTAAACACATTCAAAAATTTGTGTTAAGGGGTAGGTATCCAGCTGTGCCAAACAGTGCATTGGATTGGCTCGATAGGTAGGTTAAATATACGAATTTACGCTGTTTTTCAATTTTAAGCATGGGAAGGTACTTTATGGTTACTGAAAATGAACTTCGCGAAATTGAGAATGGTTTAATTGATATTATTGATGAAGGCATTTCCGCATCCGCGCTCGCAGGACAGATAGAAAGATTCAAAACAGGGTTCCCGGCAACAAAGCTGGAGCGGGCCTGTACCTTGAATGACGGGATCTACCGCATTCAGTCTGATGAAAAGGACGAATTGTTGGGTTGTTTTGAAGGAGCAGCAGCCGAAGGGCGTTTCAGCAAGTTCGTTCCGGCATCCGGGGCTGCCACGCGCATGTTCAAACATCTGCTGGCAAAGCTGAATGGTGAAGACCTTTCCGAGAAGGATGCGGATATGGTTCAGACATTTATGGACCTGCTCCCGGTATTTCCTTTCTACGGCGATCTTCTGGAATCCATGAAAGGCCATGGACTGGATCTGGAAGAAGCATACGCCGCGCAGGATTATAACCTGATTTTAGAATATCTTCTTACGGAAAAAGGATTGGACTATCGCTCATTGCCTAAGGGCCTGATTCCATTTCACAGCTACGAGGACGGTTACCGTACTCCGTTTGAAGAGCATATTGCTGAAGCTGTGGCTCATATCAAGGATCGCCGAGGCCGGGCTAAGCTACATTTTACCGTGTCTCCTGCCCATGAAGAGCGGATCAGGGAGCATGTTGAGGAAGTTATAGCGAAGTATCCCGATTATCGTTTTGATATTGAATTTACGCGTCAGGACAGAAAGAGTGACACTGTTGCTGTTGATATGGAAAACGAAGTTTTCCGTACCGGTGAAGGGAAGATTCTGTTTCGTCCCGCAGGACACGGCGCACTGCTGGATAATCTGCACAAAATGCGCGGTGACATTGTTTTCCTGAAAAATATAGATAACGTTGTTCCCGACAGTGCCAAGGGCGATACCCTTGAATACAAGAAGCTTCTCGGCGGTTTGCTGGTCAGGCTCCAGGATCATATTTTTGAATGCCTTAACATGCTTGAAAACCATAATTGCAGTGAATTCGAAGTGGCAGCAGTTTCCATCTTCGCTGTTTCACACCTTTCGATGCAATTGCCGGAGAACTTTAACCAGATGAGCCTTGAAGATAAGATCAGCCTGCTTCGTGTCCGCCTTTCCAGACCAGTGCGTGTCTGTGGTATGGTTAAGAACCAAGGCGAGCCTGGAGGTGGACCTTTCTGGGTAAATGGTCCTGACGGCTTTATTTCTCCTCAAATTGTGGAAAAGAGTCAGGTGAATATGGATGATGCTGATCAGGCTTCCATTGTTAAGACCGCTACCCATTTCAACCCTGTTGATCTTGTCTGCGGTATGCGCAGTCCCCGTGGTGAATGGTATGCCCTGAAGAATTTTACTGATCCTGAAACCGGTTTTATTTCCGTGAAGTCCCGCAATGGTCGTGAATTGAAGGCAATGGAACTTCCCGGCCTGTGGAATGGTTCCATGGCAGATTGGATTACCGTGTTCGTTGAAGTTCCGCTTAGTACCTTTGCTCCGGTCAAGACTGTTAATGATCTGCTGAAGGATGAACACCGCAAGTAGGAATAAAGTAAAAAAGATTGATAGCCGCCTCTATATATATGGTATAGGGGCGGCTTTTTATATGTATATGCTTTAAGCCTGCTACATTGCAGCAGACTTAGGGTAAGTTTTTTAGGTTTCACTTTCTGCTGTTGCACCTTGGTGACGTTTTATGCTAGTTTTTTATATGGTTGATAAAAAGATGTTGAGGCATTTTTATAGGTGCTGATTTGTCCTCAAACTGTGGAGGAAAGTGTGAAAGAAGTCTTGGCGATGAGGAAATTTGTCGCTCCTGAACTTGTTTTCGGGGTCGGCTCTTCAAAGCTTGCAGGGCAGTATGCGGAAAATTTTGGGGTCAGCAGGGCGTTGATTGTTACCGATCCTGGGATTGTCGGATGCAGCTGGGTGAAAGGTGTGCAGGAAAGTCTGGAAGATGCAGGAATTGAAACCTTTATTTTCAGCAATGTTTCCGAAAATCCCCGCGATGTGGAAGTTATGCAGGGAGCTGAATTTTATCTTGAGAACCGATGTGATTGTATCATTGCTGTCGGTGGTGGAAGCCCCATGGACTGCGCCAAAGGGATTGGCATTGTAACCACCAACAATTCCCATATTTTGAATTTTGAGGGCGTGGATATGGTTGAGGTTCCCGGTCCTCCTCTCATTTGTATTCCCTCTACAGCAGGCAGTTCTGCCGATGTTTCCCAGTTTGCTATCATCACTGATACGGTGCGTGATGTAAAAGTCAGTATTGTCAGTAAAGCTATGGTTCCTGATGCCGCTTTGATTGATCCTGAATTGACGGTTACCATGGATGCCCAGCTCACTGCAGCTACCGGGCTGGATGCGTTGACCCATGCCATAGAAGCTTATGTTTCAAATGCTAATTCAGCCCTGACTGATTTATTTGCACTTGATGCCATTGAGCTTGTTTCCAAGAATCTCGCCGGGGCCATAAATGACCCGCGAAATATTGAATTGCGTGGCCGGGTTATGCTTGGGTCCATGGAAGCTGGACTTGCTTTTTCCAACGCTATTCTCGGTGCTGTGCATGCTATGGCCCACAGTCTGGGCGGCTTACTTGATCTCCCGCACGGCGAATGTAATGCCATTCTTTTGCCTTATGTAATTAAAACTAATTATTCCTATGCGGTAGAGCGGTACGTTAATGTCGCCCAGAGAATGGGGGTTGATGTCACCGACAAAAGTAATGACCAGATTTGTGATGAATTGGTTGAGGCTGTTATCGCCTTACGTAAATCCGCAGGGATGAATAAATCCCTTGGTGATCTGGGTTTGAGCCGTGAGGATATCCCCCAGCTTGCCGAACTTGCTTTGCAGGATGCCTGCATGGTCACCAACCCCGTTGAACTTAGTCAGGAAGACGTTGAGAAAATTTATGAAGCGGCGTTATAAACCAAAACCTAACGACGATGTTCGCAACAAGCTTATCGGGCTTGGCGAAAATTCTATGCGCAAAAGTTATTATCCTGAACTTCGTGAAAGGATTAATGAGCTGGAACGCTTCCGGGCTTTGGTTGAAAATGCCAACGACGCGCTTTTTGTTCTCGATGCATTTTCATGGACATTTGCCGACATCAACAAGACCGCACTTCAAAAAACTAATTATACCCGCGAAGAGATGCTGGACAGCCCCCCTGAACTGGTTTTCCCGGAGGAAACATGTTTCATGCTGCATGAAGTGTTGATCGATGATGACATGTATACATCATGGGATAAAGAAGATGTCTCCATGACAGAGTTGCTGGGCAAGGATAATCTGAAGACTCCGGTGGAAATGACTCTCCGGGTGCATTACGTTGGCGGAAGGTTGTATATTGTCATGGTAGCCCGCGACGTGACCCGCCGACTTAATGATCAGCGGGAACTGCGCCGTGCCCGCAATTATCTCGGAAACGTTATTGATTCCATGCAGTCTGTCCTTGTCGGGGTTGATGAAGTTGCCAATGTGGTTCTCTGGAATGATCATGCCCACAAGGAAACAGGTATCCCGTCTGACAAAGCTCAAGGACGTTTTATATATGATGTGATGCCGGAATTGCGTCGGTTTGAGCCTCTTATTTCTTCGACGATTAATGGTGATACAGAAGGCGGTACAAAAATTTTTCATCTTGATCGCGGCGGCGAGACTGTTTTTTTTGAAATAGTAGTGTTTCCGTTCAAAGGAGATGAAGACGGTGCTGTAATTCGTGTTGATGACATCACCGCCCGCACACGTATGGAAGAAGTGATGGTGCAGACTGAGAAAATGATGACCGTGGGCGGACTTGCTGCCGGCATGGCTCATGAGATTAATAATCCGCTTGGTGGTATTCTGCAGGGAATCCAGAATATTCAGCGCAGGATTTCAAATCCACTGCCTAAAAACCGTTCCGCTGCAGAGGAACTGGATATTCCGTTTGAAGCCATTCATGAATATTGCGAAAAGCGGGGGATTATTTCCAAGCTGGATTCAGTCAGGAATCTTGGTGAGCGTTCAGCACGTATCGTTTCCAACATGCTCCAGTTCAGCCGCCAGTCAGGTGGGGAAAGGGGCTGTAATGATATTAAGGAAATTGTCGAAACAGCCATAGAACTTTCATTCAGCAGTTATGATTTTTACAGCAAATCAGGTGGCGGAGGCTTAGAGATAATCAAGGATCTGGATGATTCCGTTCCACATCTCCTGTGTTCTGCTTCAGAGATCGAACAGGTGCTGATCAATTTACTTAAGAATTCGGTGCAGGCTATTCTATCCACTCCGGGCTGGAAAGAGGAAAACGTTTCCCGGATCATTGTCCGGTTGAAATCAGAAGCGGATGTTATTTGTTTGGAGATTGAGGATAACGGCCCGGGGATGGATGCCGAAACACGTAAAATGGCATTGGAACCATTTTTCACTACCAAGCCCGCCGGAGAAGGGACAGGGCTTGGACTTTTTGTTTCTTATTTTATCGTTACCCAGAAGCATGATGGAATATTTGAGATCGAAACCAGCCCTGGCAAGGGGATGAAAGTAGTCATCAAGCTTCCGTCCGGGTGCTGATTCCAATCAGGATGTTAATGGCTCTATCTACATAGAACGCTCAATTGCATCAGCTCTGTTTTCCATCTGCGTAGCGACACCGGATAATATTTTGCTTCCGGACCCAATTGATTTAATTTTCTTTTCGTCATCCTTCACCCTGCGGAAAAACCACTGGGCTATGTAAAAAGAATCGTCGGGCTTGTCGCATTGTCCGGCGCAGTATGCTTTAATTTTTTCGACGATACCGGACTTAATCTTTTCACGGATGGTGATATACTCTTTCAGTAATTTTCCGGAGTGACTGGCTTTTTTGCGTGCAGATTCTGTTTGTGTATTGCGGGACTGGTCAAGGTTCAGCTGAAAGATCCCGTTGGCGGAATCAACTTTTTTCGAAGCCATGATGTAGCTGTCCATTGCCTGAATCAGGTCCGGGTTATCTGCAACAGCTTTGAGAACTGCTGCAACATGGCGAACGGACTGGGCACTGACCCGGAACATCTCAGCGCGTTGGGCGCGGCTTAGTTCACGCATGGAGAACGAGTCTCCCTCAATAAATCTGCGCTCGGCCATAATCCCTTTTTCTTCCACAAGGTCTAGAAACTGGGCGGTCCGGGATTTGGAAAGTTCTGCCAGTCTGTTCGGTGTCAGCAGATATGACCAGATATCCTTGCGCGCGGTGACAAGGTTTTGTGCTTCGGGCATCAGGCCGCGCAGGTTCAGCCCGAAGTGCATGTTGATTGATTTGAAAGAAGCTGTACTGAACCCTGATTTGGATTTGTATGGCAGTGTACCTGCCGGGTAATAGTTGTCAGCAACGTACTGGGCAAGGTTGTCGAGGAAAACTTCTGTGATGATGGTTTCCTTGATTGCCTCAACTGCTTTTTCAACCGGACTTGAAGCTGTGTTGTTATCAGCTTTGAAAGCAGGTTTCTCGGTAGGTTTTTGTTCTTCTGCTTTTTTTTCAGGCTTTACTTCAGCTGTTATATTTTCCCCCGGTGTGGTTTTGATCTCATTGCCGGACTTAGCCACTTTCCCGGAAACGGGCATTTTTACACTGGATCCGTTTTCATTAACCCATGCCGGGGCATCCACTTCAACCCCGGTCTTTTCGCTTAGATCCTTCTTTACATAGAAAAACAGGGCTGCCGCAGAAATAATGAAAACAGCGGTAAAAATGAGTGCGGGAATTTTGAATTTATTCATTTTCGCTCCAAGTAGGTTACCAGTGGCGGTTCCAAGCGAACTTGACTGTGTTGGTCGGGCAGCAGACCCCGGACTCCGGCCTCATCGCAGCGCGGTAAATAGCCCCTTTGGCTGATTGGCGGATAATGCGTCGTATCTTTGAGAAAAGTTCAAGCTGATCGACCATTTCCGGGACCGGAATTTGTCCGTTTCCGCCCGCCTCAAGTAATTTTGCTTTCAAGTCCTGATACGCTGATAACATGTCATGTATCATGTTGTCGATTTGGCAGAATTCGTCAGAACATGGATTTTCTGCAACATTGAGCACGCCTATACAGGAGTTTTTGAAGACGGTAATCATATCCGCATCCGCACCAAGCAACTCAATGGCTGGCTTGAGCCTTTTCTTTTCAATGGATGCACTGAGCGCTCCGGCCGTTCGAAAATATTGCAGAACGCGCAGGGCAGTAGCTACCTGCTGTCCTTGCTGTTCGGTTAGGGGACGGGTTTGCAGTCTTGCGCAGAATGAGCGTGCAGCTTCAATAAGTCTGTCCTGTGCTTCTTTATCCGTGGGCAGAGCACCGTAGCTGAAGTTCGAGTTCAAACCTTTACGCACAATTGTTCTGGTCAGTGTGCCGATACGCTCCATCTCCAGAGAAAGGGCATCCAGCGCCAAAGTGGGGGTGGCGATAACGTTGTTGTCCAGATACTTGGGGCGTCCGCGTTCATCTTCAAATGAAGAGAAACGTTTTTCAATGAATGAAACCAGTTTATCAGTAAACGGCCAAAGCACCAGCACGCCGAGAAAATTGAATGCGGTATGAAACAGGGCCAGAATAACAGCCGGCTCGTTGTTCAATCCAAGCATATCCATACTGAATAGGATAAATTTAATCAGCACCGGAAGCAGAATCAAAGCTACAAGAGCGGTGATAATATTAAATATGATGTGTCCGGTAGCTACTTTTTTGGCGTTGACAGTGGCTCCGATAACCGAGAGGGCAGCAGTGGAAGTTGTACCGATGTTTGTGCCGATAACCGCAGCTGCGCCCTGATTGAGATCCAGTAGTCCGCTGACAGTAGCTGTAAGCACAAGCGCCATAGCTGCACTGGAACTCTGCATAAGCAGGGTAAGCATCAGGCCAATACCTATGAAGATAGGTATGGAGAGTGCGCCCATAGTCGCAAATGTAGAGAGGTCAATGGATGATTCTATGCCCTTGAAGGCCATCTGCAATGTTGAGATACCCATCAGAAAAAGGCCGAATCCGGATAATGCATCCCCGAAAAAAGCGCGGCGGGTGGTCGGTCCGGTTAAACGCATGATTGATCCCAGTGCGATTACAGGCAGGGCAAAAGCTTTCAGGTTGACGCTGAAGCCGACAGCAGCGACAATCCAGCCGGTAACCGTGGTTCCGATATTGCTGCCGTAGATTACTCCTATGGACTGGGAAAGGGTGATCAGCCCGGCGTTAACAAAGCCGATTACAGCAACAGTTACCGCACTGGACGATTGTACCAGTGCAGTGATCATGAAGCCGGAAAAGAGACCGCGTCCCGGACTTTTGGTCCATTCCCCGAGGATTTTTTTTAATGATCGTCCGGCTGCCTGTTTTAAGCCTGTGGTCATCAGGCGCATGCCGATTAAGAAAAGTCCAAGTCCGCCGAAAAGATTGCCGAGTAATTCTAAATTCATATAATTATGTTCACTAGATTGTTGAAATTAAGAGAGAAAATATAATTTTATAATTCCCTGTGCGCGGGGAAAAATCAAGAGAAAGGTGTGAGTTGCGCGAAAAAGTCATTTTGTAACAAAAACGCCCTCCATTGCCGGGGCAGTGGAGGGCGTTCGGTTGTAACTGAAAATCAGCAGAAATTATTCGGGCTTGATTTTTATTTCCATTTTGTCCATTGATTCGATGATTTTGTCACTGATGTCAGCGGATTTATCGTAACTAATGGCAGAATCTATGCCGAGGATAGCGGAGTAGCCGTTAGCCTTGCGGTAATCATCAACAGCCTTGGTGAAACCGTTCTGGAGTGCTTCTACGATGCGGTTCTGCTCTGCACCCATTTTGTTCTGGTATTCGCCAAGTGCTTCCTGAAACTTACGGGTGTTTTCTTCAGTCTGGTTGCCGCCCATCTGCTTCTGCATTTCGGCGAATTTGGCCTGAAATTCTTCGCTGGACTTTTTAAGGTAATCCATGCCTTCGGCTCCAGCCTTACATTCTTTGAAAACTTTGTTAGTGTCTACGAATCCGATTTTAGCGTTGTTGGATTGTTGCTGGCATCCTGCTACAACGGCTGCCATGGAGATGATCAGTACGAGTTTCAAAATGTTTTTAAGCATTAAATACTCCGTGAGTTAAAATTATTTTCATTTAGAGTTAATCGGTATAAACTCGGAAAGGTGCCATGTAAAATAAAAAAAACATAATTTGAAATTATACTTCATTGAAATTAATTTTTTGTACATTTCCGAAAATTATGTTAGAAATATTTTCGAAAGTGAACATCGTAAAGAGGTGGATCCGCATTTTTCCAATCAATTGGGGATAGTGTAAAAATTTCCCAAATAAAATATTGAGGACAAGATCATGAGAACCAAAGTTGTTGCCACCCTCGGCCCGGGGTCAAGTAATGTTGAGACCATTACCAAGATGGTCCAAAACGGAGTTAGAATCCTCCGCTTGAATTTTTCTCACTCTGACGCAGAAAGTTTTAAGCCCGTGATCGCAATGATCAGACAGGTTGAGAAGGATCTCTCCGTTCCTTTGACCGTCATGGGTGACCTCTGTGGTCCCAAGATCAGAGTCGGTGTAATTGAGGATGCTCCCCACGATATCGATTCCCGTGCTTATGTTTATCTGGGGCTTCCTGAGGTTGCTGACAAGGGCAAAGATCTTCCGTTTATTCCTCTGGATCAGCCCGAATTGCTGCAGGGTCTGGAAGACGGCATGGAAGTTTCTCTCAGTGACGGAATGCTTCAGTTTTTCGTAACCGAAACCTTAGAGACAGATAAACTCTACAAGCTTCAGGCTCAGAACGCAGGTCTTCTTGCTTCCAAAAAAGGTATCACTTTTCCCGGCAAGCATATCGCGCTGCCCGCATTTACCGAGAAGGACAAAGTTGATCTGGCCGGATGTATCGAGATCGGCGTTGATGCGATTGCAATGTCTTTTGTTCAGACCGCACAGGATGTCCAGGATGTTCTGGATGCAATGAACAAGCATGGTGTTGTTCTGCCTATCATTGCTAAAATTGAACGTCAGAACGCTGTTGAAAATATTGAGTCCATTCTGGAAGTTGCCAGCGGTATCATGGTTGCTCGCGGAGACCTCGGCCTCGAGTGCAAACTTTCCATTGTTCCGGTTATCCAGAAGAAACTCATCCGCGCAGCACGCCATGCTCAGAAGCCGGTTATCGTTGCTACCCAGATGATGCTCTCCATGGTTAAAAACCCCATCCCCACCCGTGCGGAAGCAAACGACGTTGCTAACGCTATCATGGATGGTGCGGATTGCTGCATGCTTTCCGAAGAGACTGCAATCGGTGCTTATCCTGCTGAAGCCGTTGGATATATTAAAGAAATCGCAGAAGGAACCGAGCCTTACTATCTGGAGCGCGCCAAAGGGCCCTTCAAGCCTGCTGACGAGCTCGTGCCCAACCCGGTTAAGTATCTGAGCTACTCTGCATGCCTGCTCGCAAAGGATATCGACAGTCCTGCTATCATCTGCCACTCCTCCAGTGGGTCTTCCGCAAGACTGGTTTGCAGCCGTAGACCTGCACAGCCTGTTTACTGCCTGACTCCGGATAAAAGTGTTCCCGCTTATCTGAACTTTTTCTGGGGTATCACTCCGGTTGTTACTGAGTCCAAGCTCACTAACCACAGAGATCGCCTTGTGGAATTTCTTGAAGCGGAAGATAAGTTTGAAAAGGGCGAAGGTTTTGTGCTTGTTTCCGGTCAGCCCACTCCGGGGCAGACTATGCCCAAGACCAACGAAGTAAAGCTCTACTACAAATAGTATAAGAAACTCATATGACATTAAGAATCCCGCTTCCAATGGAGGCGGGATTTTTTTATTCAGAAATTTTGTCTCTGATCAGTCCATAGAAAGATACGGAGTCAGACTGGAACCTCCAGCCTAGATGGGCTGAGCATTTGTTGCAGACAGCAAGCTGCCATGTATACCCGGAAAACCATGTAAACTCATTGGATGGATTTCCGGCTGAAATACATCCTGTGGCGGCAGAATAGCACCTGATCTGAAATACATATCCATGTGGGTTGAAAAAGGAGTGCTCGTGGCTGTCATTCACATTGGTGGCAAATGAATTGTCTGTAATTTCAGCACCGCAGCTACGGCAGAGCACTTTCTTTTTCTCTGGAGCAGCCAAAGATGTCTTGTCTTTTACTTCAAGGTCGGAATCTGAGCCGGGAGGGGGGCTTTTAAGAAGCGAGATGGGGAGATGGGGGTAAGTTGTCTGCATGACTAAATATACCCCGCGAAGAGCAGGAGTGCAAAGAAAAGAATAAGTTTACCGTGTCGATGTGCTTAAGTCAGAGGGATAGGTCATAAAAAAAGGCTGCTTTCAAATGAAAGCAGCCTTTGAGCTATCTGGCTCCCCGGGAGGGACTTGAACCCCCAACCTAGTGATTAACAGTCACCCGCTCTGCCGATTGAGCCACCGAGGAATATTTCGTGTTGTGCGGTTCCCCGCTGCAACGAAGATTGGTTCTACGGACTTGTTTTGAAGTTGTCAAACATTATATGAAATTTAATTAAATTTTTATGTTTTAGTTCCGTAGAGGTGTATAATTTGAATGTTTTTGATATGTTATTTGTGGAGCCTAGGTTTTATAGCCCTAAAATGAGGAAGGTCTTATATGAAAGTTTTAAAATATTTTTTCATTATATCAATAGGGTGGGCAGCTCTTTTTATGTTTGCGTCAACTGCATGGGTGGCGGAGCCTATTATTGTGTCGTCGGTTATATATCCGCCGTTAGTGTTTGAAAAGGAAACCCCCGGTTTTGGCGAAGGTATGCTTAGGGATATTGTGACTGAGGCATTTCGAGTTGAGGGTGCCGATGTCGAATATTCTCTTCTGCCTATGTCTAGAAATGTTTGGTCAATTGCTTCGAAAGTTGGTGATTGCTGTTTAGGGGCTATGGAGTGGTTCGAGAGAAGCGGGCTGGCCGATGAAGTGGAGCCGGTAGATATTATCAAGCTTAAATTTGTTGCTTTTTATAAGGTTAAGAATTTTCCAGACGGGATTGATTTTGAACGTTTGGAGGAGTTGCAGGGCTACTCCTTTGGTAATGTTCGAGGGAGCAGTAGTCAGCGAACATTGGATGCGGCTGGATTGGAAACGGATCTCGTTAGAAACATACGTCTTAATTTTATGAAGCTGGAAGTTGGTCGATTCGATTTCGCTATCAGTTTTCATGTCACGGGCGAGTATCTGATTTGGGACTTGTTTCCTGATAAAGAGGCAGAGTTCAGTTATTTGGGCAAGCCTATTCAGGAGATGACGCTTTCGGTTATTTTTCAAAAGCGACAGAGGGGGATGAGGGAGAAGTTTACAAAGGGGCTGGAGAAAATCGCACGCGACGGAACATATTATTCAATTTTAAAGAGATATCATGTGGGCGGATATGTCCCGGATGAAATTATACCTGACACTCTGCGGGGGATTGCAAAACACTGAAATAAAAAAAGGCTGCTTTCATATGAAAGCAGCCTTTGAGCTATCTGGCTCCCCGGGAGGGACTTGAACCCCCAACCTAGTGATTAACAGTCACCCGCTCTGCCGATTGAGCCACCGAGGAA